>Ga0209675_1000034_pt1 | contig 267827 bp, 240 predicted proteins | sample AraplaCol_mLB_r2_2_FD_184280 | JGI IMG/M metagenome (GOLD analysis project Ga0209675, IMG submission 184280) | Arabidopsis root microbial communities from North Carolina, USA - plate scrape MF_Col_mLB_r2 (SPAdes) (version 3) | ecosystem: Host-associated > Plants > Roots > Endosphere | place...
CCACCAGCGCCGATGGTACTGCTAACGCGGGAGAGTAGGCCGCCGCCAGTTTTTATTTTATTTTTAAAAATCCTTTATCATAACGATAAAGGATTTTTTTTTGCTTTATACCCAGCTCAGGGTTATGGATAATGAGAAATAGATAATAGATAATAGATAATAGATAATAGATAATAGATAATAGATGCGCGTAGTAAGCAATCATCAATTATCATTCATCAATTATCACTTATCGTTCATGTTCCTTCCGAGATTACCGTCTTTAGTATCTTTGCTGATCTATTTCTCTTAATTAAAATGCTTCGACTCCGCTCAGCATGACAGGGCTAATACTAACTGTATTAACTGCTAAAATGCGTAGACATTATCCTGTGATCTTACAGCCCTTAAACCTGTCATACATAAACCTTTATTCCTACGGAATGAAACAAAAGAAATGAACATCTATTGTGACATCATTAATTCTATAGGTTGAAAATATCTATTGATCGTCCCTTCCTAACACGTAACTCTGAAACCCGCAATCTTGTAACACCCTTCTATATAATCCGGAAACAGAATTATTCCCAGCCTGTATTTTTAAGCCTATAAACAGCTTATTGTAGTTAAAAGCTATGTGTCTATAGAAACGAGATTTAATCCTTCAGAATCTGCCTTATTTTAAGTCAAAGAAATAAAAAAACCGCTTCTCTAAAGAAACGGTTCTTATTGATGACATTTTGATTTGAATCTTACATATCATTGTTAGTGTCTGGGCATTTGAAATCATCGCTGCAGGTTGCACAAACAATGGTTCCAGTGCAATAGTACATACAGAAATCTGTTTCTGAAAGGTTAGAACCTCCTGAAATGTTTTTTAATTGGTCTTTTTTTAGTTTTTTTAGATTTTTCATACTGTTTTAATTGAAAATTTGTAGGTAAAGTAAAAATAGTTAAAATATTTTTAATTGAATAATGTTTTTATATTAAAAATAGAAATTTTAATTAATAAATAGTTTTAAGAACTATATAATTGTTTGTTTTGATTTAAATATTTGATTGTTAATGAAATAAATACTATTTTTAAGCTAGCGTTATCCAAAAAGCTTATAGAGTAGGAAATACCAAAAATCAATAACTATGAAAAATCTAAGAAAACTTTCAAGAGAAGACAAGAGAAGTATTGTTGCTGGAGTAAATTCACCAGCATTTTGTTTTGAAGGAGGCGGACCGGGAGAAGGTGGATGTTCTGCAGGTGAAATCTGTTCAAATGGAAAATGTGTTCCTTATGGCGGAGGCCCGGGAGGTGGAGAAAATCCTGGCGGCGGCGGTGATACTTATACTTGCATCTGTCCGTGGGGTACTTTTACGCAGCCCACTCCATGTCCGGAATTTTATTGTATAACGGGATAAGACAAAAGTTAAATAAAATGGCTGCCTCAATTTGAGACAGCCGTTTCTTTTTATTTTTTAATCAATCCCAGTTCGATCAATCTTTCATGCAGGAATTCTCCGGCAGTAGTATCTTCGTATAATTTTGGATTGTTTTCATCTACACAGTTCTCAAGTGCATTTAAAGACATGGCACTGATGGGATGCATAAAGAAAGGAATTGAGTATCTTGAAGTACTCCACATTTCTCTTGGTGGGTTTACCACTCTGTGGATGGTAGATTTCAATTTGTTGTTGGTATGTCTTGAAAGCATATCTCCAACATTGATCATCAGTTCATCTGGTTCTGCAATGGCATCAATCCATTCTCCGTTGTGGTTTTGAACCTGAAGACCTTTACCCTGTGCTCCCATTAAAAGGGTAATTAGGTTGATATCTCCATGAGCAGCTGCTCTTACCGCATCATCCGGTTCTTCAGTGATTGGCGGATAATGAATAGGTCTTAAAATTGAATTTCCTTCTGCGATTTTGTCATCAAAATAAAATTCATTTAAGCCAAGGTGCAATGCTAAAGCTCTTAGAACATACTGTCCGGTTTTCTCAAGCATCTGGAATGCCTCTTTACCCACTTCGTTGAATCTTGGAAGTTCATCAACGATTACGTTGTCCGGATACTCAGTTCTGTATTTTGAATCATCAGACAAATACTGTCCAAAGTGCCAAAATTCTTTTAAGTCTCCTTTTTTGAAACCTTTAGCAGTTTCTTTACCGAATCCTACATAACCTCTCTGGCCACCAATTCCTGGAATCTCATACTTTTGTTTCGTTTCCACTGGCTGTTCAAAAAAGTTTTTTACCTCACCATACAAATCTTTTACCAGGTTGTCATCAAGAAAGTGGCCTTTTAAGGCTACAAAACCAATTTCTTCATAAGCTTTTCCGATTTCATTTACAAATTTCTGTTTGCGTTCCGGGTTGTCCGAAAGGAAATCACGCAGGTCTACACTAGGTATTTTATCCATTTTTAGAAATTTACGAACAGCAAAATTACATTTTTTTTAAATTAAATGATTTTAAAATCATTATTTATAAGTTAAATTTGCTGTATGAAAAAATATTCTTCTAAGAGAAGTATCCAAATACTTGCACATCTTCTTCAGCAGTACGGAATTGCAGATATTGTAATTTCTCCGGGGTCAAGAAATGCTCCTTTGGCCATCCATTTTTCAGAGGTAGATAGTTTCAACTGTTATAGTATTGTAGACGAAAGGAGTGCTGCTTTCGTGGCAATGGGAATGGCAAAAAGCGAGAAGAAGCCTGCAGCGATTACCTGTACAAGCGGATCAGCTGTAGTTAATTATTATCCTGCGATTACCGAAGCTTTCTATCAGAATGTTCCTCTTTTGGTACTTACGGCAGACCGGCCAACTGATTTTGTGGATATATTTGATGGGCAGACGATCAGACAGAAGGAAGTTTTTCATCAGCATTCCTATGGTGATTTCCAGCTTTTGGAAGACAGCAAAGAGAATGCAGAAGATATTAATTTCGATATCATTAAAAAAGCTATTGAACTTTGTTTTGAAAAACAGGGTCCGGTACATATTAATATTCCATTGGAAGAACCTTTATATGAGCTGGTATCTGAACTTCCCACTTTCCCAACTGTGGAAAGAACCATAAAACATAAAGAGTATGAAATTCCATCCAATCTGATTGCGGAATGGCATACTTCACAAAGAATTATGCTGCTGGTGGGAACAAGAGATTATAGCCCGGAACTGGAAAACCAGCTGACTCAGCTCGTGAAAAATCATTCTGTCGTTGTATTGAGTGAAGCCAATTCAAATTTACACCATGAGAAATTCTTCAAACATATAGACCGTTATATTTTCAATTTTACGGAAGCGGATTATAAAACCTACGCTCCTGACCTGTTGATTACGGTAGGACAGAATGTGGTTTCCAAAAAAGTAAAGCAATTCCTGAGAAGTGCCCGTCCGAAGCAGCACTGGCATCTGGATGAAGTCTGGCAGCCCGATACTTATTTCTCACTTACAGAAAAGATAGAGGTGAAACCTGAAGTTTTCTTCTCAAAATTGTTGAAATTCATCAACCTGGAACCCAGACCTTATTTTAATCTTTGGGATGTTTTAAGGGATAAAAAAGATGCTAAACACGAACAGTTTTTAAATACAATTGATTTTTCGGATTTTTATTTCTTCAATAAAGCATCACAAACAATTCCTGAAAATTATAATATTCATTTCAGTAACTCTTCAGGGATCCGATATGCTCAGCTGTTTGATTTCGGAAAGAGAAAAATGTATTGCAACAGAGGAACAAGTGGTATTGACGGATCTACTTCTACCGCCATGGGATTTGCCATTAAAAATGAAAATCCAACCTTATTGATCACGGGAGACCTGAGTTTCTTCTATGATATCAATGGTCTTTGGAATCAATATATTCCACCATTTGTAAGAATTATGATCTTCAATAACGGTGAAGGAAATATCTTTAAAATTATTCCGGGACCTGGAAATGCCAACCCGAATACATTAGATGAATTTATTGCCACAAAACACCGCAAGAATGCCGAATCTCTGGCGAAGCATTTTGGCTTCTCCTATATCAGAGTAGAGGATGAGCTTACCCTGGACAGAGTTCTGGAGAATTTCTTTAAACCTGATGCACAGCCAAAAATCCTGGAAGTTAATACCCACGGGAAGAACAGTGCAGATGTACTGAAGTCGTATTTTGAGTTTATGAAATAGGTTTAAAGATCCAGATATTCTTCACTCCCCGGCAGATTGATAATTCTGTCGATAGGATAGATAAACATATCATCGAAATCATTCAACGCATTAATGATCTGGAAATGGGTGAATTGCTTTATATTCTGTAAAGTAATCTCCGTTTCTTTGATCTTTTTATGTTTTAAAAGATGCTGCCTTTGTACACCGTTTAACAAAAAGGTAGAAGGGGTGAACCAGTCTTTTCCTTTTAAAAACAGAATATTGGAGAAAGAAGTATCGGTGATATGGTTGTTTTTAATGATGATAATTTCTTCAGCTTTAGATTTCATCTTCATTTTGTCCAGTTCCTTGCGGTCTTCAAATTTGAATGAATAATCAAAGCTATTATTTTCTACCAGCTGAAAATCCTGTATTTCAGGAATCGCATAAGGAATCATCTGTGTTCTGATCTTTTTGTCAAGGTCATAAGCAATTCTTAACTTGAAAAGACCATCCTCATCATGCTGCAGATTTTTATAGATTTTGGCCAGATCAATAGAGTCTTCCTTCCCGAAATGGGAAAATGTCTGGTTGACACGTTTCTGATGTAGGTCTAATAGAAAAATCTCCTGATCTTCTACTTTAATGCTTTCAATGAATTGGGACATAGATTTTATTTTTCATTTCCTGATACTCGTCTTCTAATTTACTCATGTGCGTTATACCGCCTCCGCTTTTGAAATACAGTTGGTCTTCTTCTTTTTCAATAAAGCGTATCATTACACAGCTGTCTACATTTTGGCCGTCAAACCAGCCACAAATTCCCGTGTAATATCCTCTGTCATATCCTTCTGCATCCAGAATTATTTCCAGTGTTTTAGGTTTGGGAGCTCCTAAAATAGATCCCGCAGGGAGAAGTTTCTGCATAATACTTCCTACTTTTCCTTCATATTCAGGTTTTATCATTCCTGAGATTTCAGAACTCATGGCATACAGATCCTTTTGTTGGGTTTTGATAAAGTCAATATGCTGGAACTGATCCACTCTTACATCATCAGCGACCATACTCAGATCATTCCGGAGAAGATCAACAACCGTGTAATGCTCTGCCTTCTCTTTTCGGTCATTCTTCAGAATTTCTGCTGCATTTTCAATAGAGGCATCAATGGTTCCTTTCATGGGATAGGTGAAAATTTTTCCGTCAATGATCTTTACAAAAGTTTCAGGAGAAAAAAATACAAAAAAATCTTTATAAAAAACTTTGTACTTCGCATTTGAGTGGTAAAAAATTTCTTCTAAGGTTAAATTAGTCTCTAACTTGGTCTTTCTGGTATAATTTACTAAATAAGAATTCCCCAAACGAATATTTTTCTGAACCTTTTCAAAGCCAATCTGAAAATTCTCCAATGTTTCAGGAAAGGATTTCCAGACTACTTTTTTGTCCAGTTCCTGTGTCTTTTTTGCGTTTGAAAACTCTTGAAAATCAATAATTAAGCCTTCTTTTTCAATTTCATGTTCCTGATAGATTTCAACATTCTCCGAGAGAAAGTCGATGACGAAAAAATAGGGAGCCTTCTGAAGAGAAAGTTCGTCCATTTCCATAAATTTTTGATGATTCACTGAAAACATTCTGCAAAAGTACTTATTGATGTTTACTTTTGCATAAATTTTTTATGATGCAGAACAAATATCCTCAGAAACCGGGACTAGATTTTATATTGAAGCAGGCATTTTTTTATTGGAATAAAACACTCGTTTTTCAGTTGATGTTTTCCATTTTTTATTTTGGAATTTTCCTGACGGTATTTTTCGCCGCAGATCTGAAATATAATATTTTGAGCCAGTATATGGAAACTAGCAAGTATCTTAAAGATGGGATGCAGGCCTATGCCACACAGTATACTAAAATGGTTTCTACTCCGGAATTTCAGAATTTTTCTCTGATGATTGTGGGGACTATGATTTTTCTTTATCCTCTCAATATCGGTTTTTATCAGATTTACAGAAAAATTGATCTTAAGGAAAAGCTGGAACTGAGAGATTTGCTGGTGGGATATAATGGACTTAACTTTTTTAAGTACATAGGATATTATATTTTCTGGTTTTTCATTTATATCAATGCTGCCCAGACTATTATTCTTGGAATCGTTTGGGTGATAGCAACAGTGTTTGTTGCTCCATTGATGTTTTTTACGAATAAAAGAATCTTTGAGTCAATTTCTCTGAATTTTAAAGCGCTCAGAATGTATTTTCTGGAAATAACGGTATGCGTGATTGTTGCTTTTATATTTAAGTATTTAGGCTTTGCCCTGTTTTTTGTTGGAGGATTATTTACTTTTCCTTTTTGGAATGCAATGATTTATTCATTGTATAAAACGGTCTTTTCGGAGAAAAGTTAAAATTCATTCGTGTTTAATGGGTTTTTTTACTAAAAAAAAGTAAATTTGGTAAAATCATTAAATATTTAAACTATGTCTGAATTTAACGAATTTGATCAGCAAGGCTCTGTACCCAATAGAGATACGGGATCAATTATTTCTCATGCTTTTGAAATGTACAAAGGCGTTTTCGGTTACGGAATTGTAGCTATGATTATTTATCTAATTGGAGGGTCTGTTATTCAGATGCTTACGGGGTTTGATTCTGCTTCTATGGTTGAAGAAATGAAATCAGGAGGTACTTTAAATTATTGGAGTGCTCCCGGGCTTCCTTTATATATGGGAGCGTCCAGCCTTTTTGGCCTGTTATTATCTCCATTGTATGTAGGATTGATCTATATGGTCAATAAATACAATACCAAAAGCCCGATTGAATTTTCTGATCTTTTTATAGGATACCGTCAGAACTTTGTAAATATTCTGATTTATAGCCTTCTAGCCTGGATAATTTCCTCAATTGCTCTGGTATTGTGCGTTTTACCTATCATTTTTGTATATCCTTTCCTTTTAATAGGATATCCTATTTTGCTATTTGAAAATGCTTCAGCAACAGAGGCTTTATCGAAATCATTCAATATCGCTAAAGAAAACTATGGAACTTTCTTGTTAACCGGACTTTTAGGAGGTCTGATTTCTGCTGCGGGAATTATTCTTTGTGGAATCGGGATCATCTTAACGGCTCCGTTTATTATGGTTGTAATGTATTCTACTTATTGTGCTTTCTTAGGAAAACCAAGACAAATTATGTACAGCAAATAAAATATAAAATACATGATGAATAAGGACAAACAAATAAGCAGTGTTGCGATAAAGCAGGTGTCGTTACTGGCTATCATTCTGATATTGGCCGGATTGATCTGCTTTAATCTGGCATTGTTTATTCCCTCAGTTTTGGGAGCGATTACCATTTATGTAGTCTGCAGAAAGTATAATTTTTATCTGCAGGAAGAAAAGAAATGGAAACCGTCACTGGCTGCGTTTGTATTGATGTTTGCCAGTCTTATTGTTCTTATTCTTCCGATTTATTTTATTGCTGATCTGATTATTGATAAACTGGGGAATGCGCAGGCTTATATGGCCAAATTCAATGTTTTCCTGGATAAAATCCATTCTTATATCTTTTCTAAAACGGGATTTGATATTCTGAGCAAAGAGAATATGGCAAAACTGAAAGATAATGTAGGAAAAGTTTCTACATCAGCGCTCAGTGGGACATTTAATACGCTTACCGTTGTGATGTCCATGTATTTTATTCTCTATTTTATGCTGGAAAGACCAAGGCTCTTTGAAAAGATTCTTACTTCTTCCGCCCCGCTGAAGAGAGCAAACATCTCCCTGATCGGCGATAAAATGAGAAAATTAATCATGGCTAATGCTATTGGTATTCCAGTGGTAGCTGTAGGACAGGGGATTGTAGCGCTTATCGGTTACCTGATATTTGGGGCACCGGGAGCTATACTTCTTTTTGCTTTGACGGCAGCTGCTTCAGTAATTCCTGTGGTAGGAACAGCCATTGTATACGTTCCGGTTTGCATCTTTATGATCGCTGAAGGAAATACAGGTCAGGGGTTAGGATTGGCAATCTACTGTCTTGTAGTAGTAGGACTTACCGATAATCTTCTTCGTTTTACCCTTTTAAAGAAACTGGAAAATATCCACCCACTGAATACCGTATTCGGAATCATTATGGGAATGAATCTGTTTGGCTTTATGGGACTTATTTTTGGCCCTATTCTGATCTCATTGACTCTTCTTCTGATTCAGGTGTACAGAAATGAATTTTCGGATGAAGAAACCCCTCCTGATCTTGAATTACCCGGTCAGGAAGATATTACAGAAAAATTAATTTAATAAGATAAAAACGTGGAAGGACTAAATCCCGATATATTAAAAGAAATCTGTGTAATGAAAATGCCTTTCGGTAAGTATGAAGGAACGGTTCTGGTAGATCTTCCCATCAGCTATCTGGAATGGTTTAATAAAAACGGAATGCCAAAGGGAAAATTGGGAATGCAGCTTTCAACAGTTTATGAGATCAAATTAAATGGTCTGATGGACCTTTTGACTCCTATCAGAGCAGCCGTAAGAAATGGGTTGTAAAATTAAATAGAACACTTTTATATAGTTTCTGCGGCATCGAAGACAGGACGACATATGTCTAATTGAATTTGGAATAATTTTTTGGAATTAGCTATAAAATGAAAATGATTGGCTTTATCTGTTTGGGTAAAGCCAATCATTTTTTTAATTAAGGATATTGAGTGTAATTATTGTTTAGTAAAAATCAAATCTTTTGTTTCAGGGAGATAGATATTAATATCTGTTCCGCTGGGACATTTACTGTTATCAAGAATTATATCATTTGGTTTATATTCCCATGAAATCTGTGTAGAGCTGATTTTTTTTAAAATTATTTTGCCCCATCCAACGTTGCAATTTGTGCCACTATAAAAGAATATAGCAGAATTATTATAAGGTTTCGTTCCTATACTGTAAAGGTTTATTGAAGGGATATTATTATTCTTGGTGTCTTGCAAAACTACACCAGAAGAGTTTTTAACAATATACTTTATATCTAAAATATCTGAGTAATAAATTTTTTGTGAACTTTTTTGTAACTTATTTTCTATTTTAGAGATATACAGTGTGATGCTTTTCCCTTGAAAACTTCCTTGAAATATTCCAGTGTATGAATTTAGTTCGTTATTTAAATCTTTTAAATAAGAATTAGCAGGAATGTCCTTTAAAGAAGTGTTTAATGGAAGTGTTGTTTGTGCTTTACAAGATAAAAAGCTTATAAAAAGACTAAAAAGTATTGTTGTTTTGATATTTGTTTTCATATTCATTGATTTAATATTAACAAGTAGTTGAGGTTGGCTGATTATTGGCATTCAGATTAATATTTTTTACACTACCATCATTTTCTATTCTTTGTAAGTTAACTTTTCCTTCTAATCCCATATTTTTTATAGTTTCAAAAAAAAGTTTTTCCACTCCTAAATTATTAATTGTTCCATCACTATTAATATATGTATTACCATTTTTTGCAAAATCAGTTAAATCACTTTCAGTCTTTACATAATCAAGAATATAGCCATTTATATTGTCTTGTGAATAATTGGTTAAAGCATCCTGATACGATCCGTTAAACCAAATAACATAGTGCATGCCATTTGGAGCCACCATTCCAACGAATGCATTTTTAACATTTTCAGAGTTAGAAGTTGGTTGTGCTCTCGCAAAACCTAATAACTGGTCAACATCTGGTGGTGATAACATAGGTATTCCTGTTGGAGTATGGTTATGATAACCTCCTGCATAGCCTGTTTTATCTCCAAAATTTACACTGTGTGCCCCTCCGCTTATGATCTGGGAGGGCGTTCCGTCTACTTTCAATTTTACTCCTTTTTCACCACCTAAAGTAGATTGTGCTTTAAGCTCATCAATTTTTGCTTTGACAGTGGTATTGGTTATTATACCAGTAGTCTTTTCACAAGGATTCTTCGGGTCCTGAGGGTTTTGTGTTTGGCTTCCGCCACCTGAGCCTCCGTAGGTCTCAGATCCGCCACTCATTCCACCACCATTGCTTCCATAATCTACATAAGGCTGGTAATAATGATTAACAGGTCCGGTAATGTCTCCATAAACAGTAATTATGACGGGTAGTATATCTTCTGTTTGCTCAGGCTGTCCACCTCTTGATGCTATCGAAGGTGAATTATAAACGTTTTGAAAATTTGAAATTATACTCTGTACTTCAGGTGAAGTATTTTTCAAAACTATAAAATTAACCCAATCTCTCTTAGGATTCACCAATCCTACCAATACTGCATTAACTGAGCCGTCTTTTATGATAGGGTAGGCAATTCCTTTTGTTGCTTCTCCGTAAGTAATACTTCTGAGATTAAAATATATTTCTCCTACTTCATTCTGGAATTTCTGATTGAAAGAAGGATTATTGTTCATGAATGTCTGAATAATTTCCTTAAAAGGTTCGTGATAACTGATGTATTCAGAGTTCTTTTGTGTGTTTTTCTGAGAATCTAAACTTTTCTCAAACCTGCTAAATGCTTCGATTTTTTCTCTTTCAGTTCTTTTTTCTTCTTGTGTAGCTTCATCTGTTCTACACGAATTGAAAAAAAATAGAGGCACTGTTACTAATAACAGTAACCGCAAAATAAATTTTTTGTTCATCGATTTGTTATAATTTTTAAGCCGGCAAATATATAATATTTTTCATTTGGTAACATATGGTTTTCCCCGTCTTTTGAAATATTTTTTTCCAAATTTATATGTGTGGAGCGACAAAACGAGTGGTATTGTTTTAGTTTTCAATCTCGTATTAAATAAAATTAAACGACTGATTGATCCATCAAAGCAGCCATAAGAAATGGGTTGTAAAATTAAATAGAACACTTTTATATAGTTTCGGCGGCATCGAAGATGCCGCCGAAACTATATTATAATCAATTCTTTTACGCTTTCAAAGCCGAAATTTCATCTCTCAGCTTAGCCGCCTTGATAAAGTCAAGATTTTTTGCTGCTGCTTCCATTTCTTTTTGTTTCTGCGCAATCATTTTCTCGATATCTTCACTGGCATAGGTTGCTTTTGTTTCGGCAACCTTCTGAAGGATTTCTTTTTGCGTATATTTTTCATCCGGGAAGTCTTTGCTTCTGCCCACAAGATTTTCGGATATCTTTTTATTTAAAGCCGTCGGCTTCAGGCCGTGAGCTTCATTGTATTGCATCTGCTTGGCACGACGGTATTCGGTTTCATCCAGGGTAGCCTGCATGGATTTTGTGATCTTATCGGCATACATGATTGCCTTTCCATTCACGTTTCTTGCGGCCCGCCCTACCGTTTGGATCATTGATCTTCTGCTTCTCAGCATTCCTTCTTTATCAGCATCCAGAATGGCAACCAGCGAAACTTCAGGTAAATCCAACCCTTCTCGTAATAAATTAACCCCAATCAACACATCAAAAAGACCTAAACGAAGATCCTGCATAATCTGAATACGCTCCAGAGTTTCAACATCTGAGTGAATATATCTCGTTCTGATTCCGAATTTGGTAAAGTATTTGGTAAGTTCTTCTGCCATTTTCTTGGTTAAAGTAGTCACCAGTACTCTTTCATCAGCATCGGCTCTTTTTTGGATTTCCTCCATCAGATCGTCAATCTGGTTCAATGATGGTCTTACTTCAATAATCGGATCTAAAAGTCCTGTAGGACGAATAATCTGTTCTATATAAGCTCCTCCCGTTTTTTCCAGTTCATAATCTGCAGGCGTTGCAGAAACATAAATAACCTGATTCTGAATAGCTTCAAATTCTTCAAACTTTAAAGGCCTGTTGTCCATCGCTGCCGGAAGTCTGAAACCATATTCCACTAATGCCTCTTTTCTGCTCCGGTCTCCGCCATACATGGCATGAACCTGTGGAACGGTAACGTGGCTTTCATCAATGACCATTAAAAAGTCTTTAGGGAAATAATCAATCAGGCAGAAAGGTCTTGTTCCAGGAAGACGACCATCCAGATACCTTGAGTAGTTTTCAATTCCTGAGCAATAGCCCAGTTCTTTAATCATTTCAAGATCCAGTTCTGTTCTTTCCTGGAGTCGCTTTGCTTCTAATGGTTTCCCGACAGAGCTAAAGAAATCCACCTGCTTTACCATGTCATCCTGAATATCTTTAATCGCCCCATTTAAAGTTTCCTTGGATGTTACAAAAAGATTGGCAGGATAAATCTGGATCTGATCAAAATTATCCTCTACATTTCCTGTTACTGGGTCAAAACTTTGAATTTTTTCAATTTCATCTCCAAAAAACTGGATTCTGATCGCATTATCAGTATAAGCCGGGAACACATCTATTACATCTCCTTTTACACGGAATGTTCCTCGTTGGAATTCATTCAGTGTTCTGGCATACAGAGCATTAACTAATGAATGAAGAAGTGCTGTTCTGGTCACTTTTTCACCAATGGCAATAGAAATTAAAGATTTATGAAACTCTGTAGGATTCCCGATACCATAAATACACGAAACAGAAGCCACAATTAAAACGTCTCTCCTTCCTGAAAGAAGACTGGCCGTTGCAGAAAGACGCAGTTTTTCAACTTCCTCATTAATGCTCAGGTCTTTTTCAATATAAGTTCCTGTTGTAGCAATATAAGCCTCAGGCTGGTAGTAATCATAGTAGCTGACAAAATATTCTACAGCATTTTCCGGGAAAAACTCTTTAAACTCCATAAAGAGCTGCGCAGCAAGCGTTTTATTGTGTGCCAATACAAGAGTTGGACGCTGAACATTTTTAACAACATTCGCAACAGTAAAGGTTTTTCCGGAGCCGGTAACTCCAAGAAGTGTTTGATATTTCTCACCGATCTCTATTCCTTCAGTAAGCTTTTCAATAGCTTGAGGCTGGTCTCCGGTGGGTTTGTATTCTGATTGAAGCTTAAAATCCATAGAAAAGAATGTATACAACAAAAATACGAAAGAAATTATTAGACAGGATAATGTTTTGAAGGTGAATATTTTGATAATAAAATTTTAACACTCTCAACAGGATTAATTGAAAAAATAAAAAAAGCGCTAAAAATTAGCGCTTTCAATATTAAGGTTTTGTAAAAGTCATTGTTGCGGGAACTTTTAGTACGGAAGCAATGGGTTTTCCATCTTTCGTAGCGGGTTTCCAGACTGTATTGTTACTTATTTCAGTGACTGTCTTAAGAAGTTCTTTATTGAAAATCTCGTTATCACCCGAAGCTGTCAGGTTGGTTGTTTTCCCTGTTTCGTCTATATGAACATAAATTGTTGCTTTGATGGTTCCACTTACTGGGCTCAGGTTACTGACATCCATGGTTTTGCCTATTTTTGTTCTGAGATCTTTCATCCCATTTGGATATTCAGCACTCACAAAGGTCTTGTCTTCCTGTGTATTTGTGTTTTTGCCTTCTGTGTTTTCAGTTTTAATGCTTTCTCGCGGAGTTATGGTATCCTGATCTTTTTTCAGGTCTGGTCTTTTAAATCCCATCATCATGGATGATTTTTCTTTTTCTTTGGTTTTTTCAAAATAGGGATGAGTCATTAGGCTAACCTGATAAGGCTGAGGGTTTTGTGTTGTCCTGGCATTCGGATAAATTTTGCTGATATAAACATTTGAAAAATCCGTTTTTTTATAGTTTTTCAAAATGCTGTTTTCAATTTTTTTTGAATCAATCCACACTGCATAGTCTTTTTTATTTAAAAATGATTTCAGCTCATTCTCTGTTGGAATTCTTTTTTTCAATTCAGGTAATGCAAAGAATGTAATCTTCTGCTCATTTCTTTGGGTTTCACTCAGTAATGGATAAAGTTCTTCAAGCCTTTTTTTGTCATTTTCAGAGATTTTTTTTGAAAATTCAGCATATTTTCCATCATTCAGCAAATCTGAATACCTAGCCAATATATCCTTGAATTCCTGATAAGAATCCTGGCTACTGGTTTGAGCAGGAGTTTCCACTATTTTTTCTGGAATATGAATATTTGCAGAATTCCCTGCATACGTTCTTTCAGAAAGTAACACAATGGCAGCAACCAGTGTTGCGATTCCAGCTGTTTTCTTTAAAAGACTGAATTTCGATTTTTTTGTTTTCATCATAATAAATCTTTTTTTGGTGTTATTAAAATTAAATGAATGGGTCAAAGGAGGATTTTGCTGGCTAAGAATTTCTTCAAGAATAAGGTTCTGATATTCTTTAATACTATAATTCTTTTTCAGTACCGCTTCATCTGCTAAAAACTCGTGATTCGTGATCACTGCTTTTTTGTATAGGAAAAGAACAGGATTGAACCAGGTAAAAATCTTTAAAAGATTCAGTATTACTAAGTCTATACTATGTTTCTGATCAATATGAGCCTTTTCATGCAGGAAAATCCTTTGGTCAACTTTATTATTTTCCATGTAATTTTTCCCCATATATATCGTATTCCAGAAACTGAATGGAGAAAGACCTTCACCTGTTAAAATGATATTGTAATGCTCATAAGTACGTCTTTCCCCTTTAATTCTTCTGATCGCTAAAAGAGCTAAAACGCTTTTGATGAGTAAAAAAAGTGTAATTACAGCATACACGCCCCACACAACATTCATCCAGTTGAAACTTTCCTGTTCCGGCTGAATAAAAATCATTTGCTGAGCTGTTTCTTCAATTATGATTTGAGTTTGTGGCTCTATTTTAGCTTCAGGACTTTCTATCGTAATATTGATGAATGGGATGGTATAGGATAGAAGTATGGAACTTAGCAAATACCATCTGTTGAATCTGTACATTCTTTCTTTTTCCAGGAAGGCATAATAAACAGCAATGAAAATAGAAGAACATAGAATTATTTTCAGAATAATAGCCGTCATACTTATTCTTTTATTTGTTCATCAATAATATCACGAAGTTCTTTCAGTTCCTTTTGGCTAAGTTTTGCATTGGACGTAAAAAATGAGGCAAACTGTGTCACAGAGCTGTTGAAAAAACGGTCAATCATGGAAGTCATTTCTTCCTTGAAATATTCCCCTTTCTCTACCTTCGGATAGTATTCGCGGGAATTTCCATAGAGTTTATAGCCTATCAGCTCTTTATTCTGCATTCTTTTAAGCAAGGTTGCTATAGTAGTTGCTGCAGGTTTGGGTTCCGGATAGGCTTCCAGAATATCCTTCATGAAAACAGTTTTCTTTTCCCAAAGAATTTCCATAAGGACTTTTTCAGAATCAGTTAGTTTGATCTCTTTCATTCTACAAGTTTGTAATTTGTTCTACAAATGTAGAATAAAAATTAATATATACAAATTTTATTGGCATTATTTTTCCATTTGTTGTATGAAACCTAATCGTAATAATATGAAAATCAATCAATTTTACATTCCTGTAGTAAGCCTTTTTCTTTTTTTGTCCTCATGTAAAGAGAATCATGCCAATGCTCAGAAGACGGGAAATGACGGAAGTGTAGAAACAGAAGACCCTAATTCTGACTATAAGCCGGCATTTAAAGGACAGACAAGAATTAAGGCCGTAAAAACAACAACAGCCTATAATGTTGAAATATTGAATAAAGATCTGGGAAGACCTTGGGGAATTATCAATTTACCTGACGGAAAGTTTCTCATCACCGATAAGAGAGGTTATATGAATATTGTTTCACCAGATGGAAAACAAGTGTCTAAAATAGATGGCTTTCCAAAGGTAGATTCAAAAGGACAGGGTGGAATGCTGGATGTCGCTATAGATCCTGATTTTAAAACCAACAGTATTATTTACTTTAGCTTCTCAGAACCTTTTGGTAATGGAAATTTAACATCTGTAGCGAAAGGGAAACTTTCTGCAGACCTTAAAAATATTTCAGAAGTTCAGGTAATTTTCCGTGCCGAACCATCATATGACGGAGATAAACATTATGGAAGCCGCCTGGCTTTTGATAAAGATGGAAATCTTTTTGTCAGTACAGGAGAAAGATCAGATAAAGTTACCCGTGTATATGCTCAGAGAACGGATAATTACCTTGGGAAAATTTTAAAAATCACAAAGGATGGCAAGCCAGCTCCGGGAAATCCATTCATCGGAAAATCAGGATATAAACCGGAAATCTACGCTTATGGAGTCCGAAACCCGCAAGGAATGGCCATTGATCCCAATGGTACTCTTTGGGATGTGGAAATGGGCCCAAGAGGTGGTGATGAAATCAATCTCATCCAACCGGGAAAAAATTACGGCTGGGGAGATGTAACCTATGGAATTGAATATTCCGGAGAGAAAGTAGGACAGGGCATCACCCAAAAACAAGGAACGGAGCAGCCTGTCTATTATTGGGATCCTGTGATTTCACCAAGTGGAATTACTTTCTATACAGGAAATATTGAGGAATGGAAAGGTAATCTCATTATCGGATGCCTGAGTGGTGAACATATTAACAGGATTGTTATGAAAGATAATAAAGTAGTGGGTGAAGAACGTCTTCTTGCAGATCAGAAAGAACGTTTCCGTGATGTATTAAACGGAATGGACGGGAATCTTTATGCGGTAACCGACAGTGGCAAATTGTATAAGATTTCAAAAAAATAGAAAAAACTGTATCAAAGTGTCATTCTGAACGAAATAAAATGTAGTGAAGAATCTTATGTTATTGGTTTATAAATAAGATTCTTCCTTCGCAGAATGACAACGGTGAAATTATTAACCTTTGATACAGTTTCTTTTTATTCCATTAAAACTTAAAATTAAGTCTTGCAAAAACCTGTCTTCCGGCAAATCCCATCTGCACGGGGTCAAAAATACCTCCAGCTTCTGTATTTCCGTCAGATACATGCGTGGTCTGTAGAGTAGGATATCTGTTGAACAGGTTTTTACTTCCTAAAGTAAGACTCAGGTTTTTGCAGAATTCATACCCAAAAGAAAGATCAGTCGTTACTTTGGGATTATATACCTGTTCTGAGTCGTCATAGCCGATCAGGGTTACCTTATCAAATCTTACCATTTGCAGATTTACATTGAACTTATTAAGCCTGTAATTAAGATTTAAATTCACTTTTGTTTTTGGAGCAGAAGCAAGAATGAATGCTTTTTCTCTTGCACTCAGATAAATATCTTCTTTTCCTGCCAGCTGTTCTGAAGTATTCACTTTTGTGATTTCCATATCATTATAGTTTCCGGCCAGGGTAGCGGTCAGTTTTCCGGAACCGATATTTTCAGTATAGCTTAAGATCACATCAACTCCTTTTGTTTTCGTATCGATCGCATTGGAAAAGAACTGTACCTGATCAATAAATGGATTTTCTGCCTGAACATCTGCCGGCAAGTCTGCCTGTGCAAAATATCCGGTAAGAACAATTCTGTCTTTAACACGGATGTAATAACCATCTACTGTTGCTGTGAATTTTCCTGTGTTGAAAGTAAACCCGGCACTTCCGTTCACTGATGTTTCCTGTTTCAACTGAGGAATTCCCAGACTGCTTGCCAGTTTACTGTCATTAGAGGCTAATTGAATAGTAACCAATTGTCCTCCCTGGAAGTTGGTAAACTGCTGGCTGTAATATTTCTGAGCCAGAGAAGGCGCTCTGAATCCTGTAGAAACAGACCCACGGAAAGCAAACTGTGGCGTGATAGCATATCTTGTGGCAAACTTTCCATTCAGAGTGCTTCCGAAATCATTATAGTTTTCAAACCTTCCGGCAATACTGATCATCCAGTTTTTGGTAACATCCAGTTCGGTGTCTACGTATGCAGCAAAGTTATTTCTGCTTTTACCTGTATCAATAGAATATCCGGGAAATCCCTGAGAGCCGCCCGGTCTTACATTGCCACTCGAAGGATTGGTGACCAATAAATTTTGAGGAGTATCTTTTGTAACTACATTTCCATTAATATCATACATTGCATACGAGGCTTCTTCTCCTTTGATGATGTCAAATTTTTCATACCTGAATTCTGATCCGAAAGCGATATTAAGCCCTTCCAGTACTTTGAACTGTTTCACAGCATTAAACCCGGTGGTATTCTGCAGCAATGAATGTCCGCCTGCATTAAAACTTGTAGGAGATTTTACTCCTAATGTGGCATTAATGGTATGGTCTATCTGGTAAGTGAATCTATTGTTACCAAAAGCATTATAAAAATCTACATCCCAGTCAGCAACTTTAAATTTTAATCCGTTGTCAAACGTGAAATCGGTAATGCTGGTATTTTCAATAGGGTTGAATCCTGTAGGGTAAACTTCAGGAATATTGCCGTCTGCATCAGGGGTTCTGGTCCATGCATAGGCTTTGGTATTTCTATGCGAAAAACCTTGACGGGAATAAAATTTCAATCCATCAGATAATGGTACTTCTATATTTCCGAAAAAGTAAATGTTCTGAGCTTTTGCATCTCCGAAACGCTGTCTGGGTGATGTATAAATATCCGGATTTGCATTTCTTATAGCATACTCTTTATTTACAAATTCTACTGTGAAATTACCGAAGCCGCCTTTTGAACCTATTTTAGTCCCTAAATTTCCATTGAAATCAAAGGTATTTCCGTCTACTTTACGATCTGATACAACATCATTGCTTCCAGGGCTTTTAAAAAGATTCATACCATAAAAAGCATTCCCTTCAAAACCTTTGTCCCGGTCATTCAGGATAACATTGATAACTCCGGCAATAGCATCCGAACCGTATTGGGCGGAAGCTCCGTCACGAAGCACTTCCACTCTTTTTATGGCACCAATCGGAATAGTATTCATGTCATATCCGGTGTTTCCTCTTCCTTTGGTCCCAAAAAGGTTAATCAGTGAAGACTGATGGTATCTTTTTCCATTTAACAAAAGTAAAGTCTGATCGGGACCAAGACCTCTTAAGGTGGCTGGATCTACAGCATCGGCGCCATCAGATCCTGATTGTTTATTGGAATTGAAAGAGGGTGCAGAAAACTGTAACAGCTGGTTGATTTCCACTTGTCCTGTTGACTGGCTTACCTGTTTGATATCAATAATATCAATAGGGACAGGCGTGTTTACAACTGTTCTTTTTTTGTTTCGGCTTCCGGTAATGGCTACTTCGTCAATTTTTGATTCTTTCAAAGTGTCCTTTACTTGCTGGGCATAGGAGAGAGTAGAAACTCCGAGTAAAAGAATGCTGATGTATTTTATCTTCATATTAATAATTTTGAGTGATGATTCAATCAAAATTATCAATATTTATTTTTATATCCATATTAAATTAAAATATTTAGTATGAATATCTTAATTTAATATGGATATCAGATAAATTAGGAAAAATAATAATCAATTATATCAATTTAATTAAAAATTTTAATCTTAAAAGCTGGTAATGATTCTGTTAATTCCTTCTTCTAGAATTTCCTGTGATGTGGAAAAGCAAATTCTGATATGTCCTTCCGCTCCTTTTCCGAACCATCTTTCTGATCCCGGAACAATGGCTACTTTTCCATGTGTCAGAACATGCTGAGCGAATTCGTCACTTGTCATTCCGTTTTTAATCTTTGGAAACAGGACAAAAGTAGCTTCTGGCAGATTAGGCGTTACAATTTCTGATCGGCTTAATAATCTGAACGCAAGATCTCTGTTGCTCTGCAAGTGAGTCAAAAATTCTTTGTACCAAGGCTTTGCTCTCTCCAGTGCTACACTTCCGGCAATCTGTGATAAAGTAGAAACGCCTTCTATGGTGGAATTGAAATTAGACTTCTCTGTGAAGTCTTCAAGAATATCCTGATCATGACACAATACAGCTCCAATTCTCAGTCCTGCAATTCCGAATGACTTTGAAAATCCATAGACTGTGAAGCTTTTCTTCCTCGCTTTCTCAGAAACAGAGGAATACGTATAGAAACTTTTGTTATCATAAATAATATCACTCCAGATTTCATCACTCATCACCCAAAGATCATGAGCGGTTGCAATTTCTGCCAACTGCACTAAAATGTCTTTAGAGTAAACTTTTCCAAGTGGATTATGTGGGTTGCATATGCTGATAAGTTTGGTTTTGGAGCTGATTAAAGAAACCAGTTTTTCAAAATCAATTTCTCCAGTTGCTGTATCTATAGGACAAAGCATTACTTTTCCCCCTGCCGTTTCCACTGATTTTTTGAAAAGAAAATCTACAGGATCTAAAATAATAGCTTCATCTCCGGGATTGAGAACATAGGATGCAATAAGGGACATTCCCTGGGCAGCACTGTTAACCGCCAAAATATTTTCAGGGGAGAAACTCCCGTGTTTTTCCTGATTAAAATGATCTGCAACACTTTTCTTAAATTCAGGAAGCCCGGAAAACGGACCATAGCTGAGGTAACCGTCTTTAAGGTATTCAATAATTCCCTGTTCTATTTCAGGTGCTGTTCTGAAGTCCGGATCTGCTGCTGTAAGAGGGATAAGACCGTCTTCCAGGGTAGCCCATCTTCCGTTATAGGCCTTTCTTTTCAGGGCTTCAAAGTTGATATCGTTATTAGTGAACATATTTATTTATAAGATATGGGTAAAATATTTTCTGGCTGTTGGTGGAGCGGCAGTAAAAACTGCTTAAGCAATGTTCTTCCATTACGGATGTGATGCTCAATTTCCGGCTTTCTGTCCGTTTCATATTTATTGAAAGCTTTTTGTATATTCTCTTCTTCAACTAAATATTTCGTTAATGAGAAAGAATCTTTCAAAGCAGAGGTAACTCCCTGGCTGGTAAATGGAATAAGAGGGTGTGCTGCATCCCCGATGAATACGAAGTTGTCTTTGTAAAAAGGGTTTAACTCTTCCAGTTCATATACATTCCATAAATGTACATTTTTGTAGTTTGATTTCTGTATGATTTCCGGGACTAAAGGATGCCAGTTTTCAAAAACTTCAAGCATATATTTCTTTAAGTTCTCTGCGGAGCATTCGTTGATCATATATTTCTGGTTGTCGAACTGGGAGTACCAGAGAATAGTATCGTCAGAAAGCTTGAGAATACCAAAAGTCAGTCCGCCTTCCTTGTGATGGAACTTCATAAAGTCATTATCAATCACCTCTGCAATTTCTTTATTCTGAATGATATTCACGACTTCACTTTCTCTTACCATTCTCATCGTTTCATCTTTAAAAAGATTCCTTCTGATCCGGCTTCTGGATCCATCAGAGATAATGGTAATATCAGCATTAATATCAGTTCCGTCAGAAAGCTTCAGTTTTCCGTTTTGTAATTCATCAGGAATGATTGTTTCTTCGTAGGTTATCTTTTCAGGTGAAATGTTTTGAGCTAATAAATTGATTAATGAATGTCTTGATATGGCGAAAACATGATCCAGCTCCTTTTCTGCCAGAATCTTCCCGGTATGAGAATATTGTGTGTATTTTCTCAGAAAATTTCCATGTTGGAGAAGAAGGTCAGGATCAATGATCTGATAAAGATAGTCCATTCCCTCTTTAGGAATCAGAAAACCGTGACCTGCCAGATCTTTTTTATTTCTTCTTTCGTAAATATGGTAATCGATCTTGTGTTTTTCCAGGTAATTCGCCATGCTTAAGCCGGAAATGCCGGCACCCACGACAGCAATTTTCTTCATTTTTCGGAATAAAGTGTTTTTCAGGTTGGTTTTTTAAGTATTTTTTTAATCTCCTCTAGATAAATGCAAAATTAAAATTAAAAACCTTCACTATTTCAAAAAAAATGTCAATTTGATTTTGATTTTGTGAAAAATAATACAAAAAGCATAATATATGCTTTGTTATAAAAATATATGGTTGATTAATGTTTATGTATAAAAGATAATTTATTTCGATATGTAAATGATTTTAAGTTAGTTAAGTGTTGCTTTATTTTGAATGCTAAGGATTTTGTTCTGAAAAGATATTTTTTGCCTTACTAATGTTTCAGTGAAATCCAGTGAGATTAATCAACGGAATTAATAAACAATTTTTGTTCATGTAAAAAAAAATGTAATTTTGGCAAAATATTCTATTGATAATGAATAGGGTAAATTTCTAAACTTTAAACCAGAAAATATGTATTGGCCAAAGCTTCCTTCTGCAACAATCAGGGAAAGAGTTTTTGAGGCATTAAACAAAAACTTGAACTATAATACTGAACCTATACTTGGCCTTCCGGGGACTTATCTTGATCAGGAACAATTTTACAATTTCCCGTTTTTAAAAGAAGCAGCTTTTCTTTCAGTTTTAGTTAATAATCCTAATCATATTGGCTGCCATACTTATAATGATGGTGAAAAATATTTCTCCGGCACACAAAAGCTTGAAATAGATCTTCTGAGGATTTGTGCTGTAGAAATTCTTGGCGCTGAAGAATCAAGTTATGACGGGTATGTTGCTCCTGGAGGAACGGAGGCAAATATCCAGGCACAATGGATGTATCGAAATTATTTTATGCAGGAGCATAATGCTAACGTCAATGAGATCGGTGTAATATTTTCAGAGGATGCCCATTATTCTGTTTATAAAGGATCTAATTTACTGGGGATTCACCCTATTGTTGTAAAAGTAAATCATAATACCAGACAAATTGAATTAGATGATCTTAAAGAAAAACTGGAGGAAGCTTATGAAAAGGGTATTCGATATCTGATCATACATCTTTCAATGGGAACTACCATATTTGGAAGCGTAGATTCTCCCGGATCCTTCATTGAGTTGGTTAAGCAGTACTTTAAACATTATTTTGTTCATGTAGATGCTGCCTTTGGAGGATTTATTTATCCATTTTCTACACAACAAAATGATTTGAATTTTAGTAATCCAGAGATTAGTTCCATTACTATTGACGGGCATAAAATGCTTCAATCACCTTACGGTACAGGTATTTTCTTATGTAGAAAGTCATTGATAGAATATGTGCAGACAAAAGAAGCTTCATATGTATATGGATCCGATTTTACGCTTTGCGGCAGTAGATCGGGGGCCAACGCAATTTCTATGTGGATGATATTGATGACTCACGGATCCAATGGCTGGACTCATTTAATACAGCAATTGATAGATAGAACTAATTATTTATGTGATGCTTTGGATAAGATGGGGGTTAAATATTTTAGAAATCCTGATATGAATATTGTCACTATTGATTCTAACGAGATATCTGAGACCCTTGCTGAAAAATATTACCTTGTGGCAGATAACTATTTAAATCCTCAATGGAGAAAAGTAGTTGTAATGGCTCACGTTAAAAAAGAATTAATAGATAACTTTTTGATCGATTTAGAGAAGGAAAGAAAGGTTGCTGCTTCTGTTTAGCAGACAATGAAAACTGTTGTTAAAATTTGTTGGCCTCATCTCCGGAATTAAAACCAGCTACGCCACCGCTTACCGCAAACTTCATGGCAGAAGCTGCGGTCATTCCCACTACAGGTTTGATGTTTTTTTCTTCAGTAACAATTACCCAGCCCGAGATGGCGTACGAGTGGGGAAGATATACCGCAACGTAATTATGCTTGTCAACGTCCGACATCTCTTTTTGAGTTAAAAAGCCAATTCTCCAGATTTCCGGATTTTCATTGGTTTTTACCCATACAGGATCGTTGAATTTTTTCTTGTCACCTACGAATGAGGACATTACGTCTTTCGTAGGAGTGTAGATGTGCTTTACTCCCGGAGTTTTCTCCAGTAAGCTGTCCATCGTGTCAAAAAAGAATCGTCCGACTACGAATTTATTTCCTAAATATCCTAAAATAGCTGTAAACAGTATAATAGATACAAATACAAGCCCGGGGATCTGCTTGGCAAGGGAAGGAACAAGGTTGTCAATCGCACTTACAATATACCAGATCACAAAAATAGTAAGTCCGATAGGCCCAATGATAACCAGCCCCTGGAAGAAATTCTTCAGGAACAGATTGGCAATATTTTCAAAGCTTGGCTTCTTCAAGGTGTATTATTCTTTACTATTTTATTTTAACCGTGGATCGTTTCTTTATTTCCGTATGATTTAATAATACCGGCTTCATATTCCAGCCATTCTTCCCAGCGTTTGTTTACTTTTTCGGGATCTCCCAACTGTCTTGCAAATCCGATGAAAGTAGTGTAATGATTGGCTTCAGAAATCATCAGTTCTTTGTAGAAAACCTTCAGCTCTTCATCTTTGATGTTTTCGGTAAGAACCTTGAATCTTTCGCAGCTTCTGGCTTCAATCATAGCGGCAAACAGCATTTTGTCTACGATGAGGTCTTCCCTGCTTCCCTGTACGATAAATTTTGCCAGTTCATTCACATAATCATCTTTTCTTGCTCTTCCAAAAGTAAAGCCTCTTTTTTTGATGATCTCATGTACCTGGTTGAAATGATCCAGCTCTTCCTGTGCAATGGCAAGAAGCTCCGTTACAATTTCGGGATATTCCGGAAGCATCGTGATCAGGCCTATGGCATTGGTAGCAGCTTTTTGCTCGCACCAGGCATGATCCGTTAAAATTTCTCCAATGTTTCCTTCTGCAATATTTGCCCACCTTGGATCGGTAGGGAGTTTCAACTTAAACATGTTGTAAAATTTTTGTAAATTTAAGCAAATTGGGATAAGAAATGTGACTTTATTTCAATTTGATCCTTAAAGCTTTATGATGCGGTCTTTTTTCTTAAGAATTCCAGAATATTCCAGCCTGAAGCATCTACTTTTTTCAATCCTGCAGAAATAATAAAGGCTAAAATGATGTTAATTCCATAAATAATAACCATTAAAAGCCACCATGGCATGTTTTCTTTTAACGGAACTACCAGGAAATAGACCAGTGAAGAACTTATTCCCTGTGCAAAATAGAAGAAAATAGCATTCTTTCCGATATGGGTAATGAAGTTCTCTTTTGTGATCTTCAGTCTGTTATAAAGAACAAATAAGGTCACCAGAGAGAATAATGTCCAGATGATGTAAGGAATTTTTGGTGGGAATTTATTTTTATTGATTTTATAAAAGATGTCTCCTCCGTAATACCAGAACATCCACATAAGAGCAGCTCCTACAAGTGCGTATAGTACCGGGATTGCTTTGGTGGGGATCTTTTTTCCACGCATTTTATGTCCTATTAAAAATACAGCAAGGTAGAATGCAACATATCCCGCCTGACCTGTCGGGTAATATTCCGGGAAAATATTGAATAGCAAGGTTAGGGTAATGCAGAGCCCGATGAACCAATTGATGTGTTTCGGGAAGAACCTTAAAATAAGTACCCCAAAAACCGTCAGTACATAGTATACTTTCAAATACCAGAAACTTCCCATTACCACTGGAAAAGTGTCGGCATTGGTATATTGGTGAAGATACCAGTTTCCGAGATTTTCCCATTGTGGATATACTGAAATGCTGGTTGTGGAGTATTTAGAGCCAAATGTTGAATAAAAGCTTTGGAGCCATTCCATGGAAAAAAAACTCAGTCCGAAAACTTTAAAGAAGTAATCTAAAAAGAACAGGAAGGTCACGAAAATCATATACGTAATCTGTAATTTCAACAGGCGGTACAGTGTTTTTTCAATATTAGCTCCTGAGGTAATCCCGCTCAGAGCATAAAAAAGAGCTACGTCAAAGACAAGCGAAAATACCCTTACTTCTGCAGGAATATAAAACTGTCCGGACCAGAAAGCGGTATGGATAAAGATGATGGAGAGTGTTGCCAGGCCTTTGGCGAAATCAATGTAGAGATCTCTGTTCATTATAGATTGCTTGGAAGTTCTTTGGTAATTTGTTTTAGCTGTCCGTGCTCAAAAAAGTATAGATTACCTTCCCATTCTGGCTTTTGATTATGCTCCAGCCCGCGAAGATCGTTTTCGAAATATCTCATGTATTTCATTCTTATGTTTGAGTTGTAAAAATCATTGTCAATAGCAAAAAGAGGTTCTTTGAAGAGGGCTGAGCGTTGATGGGTTGTCTCACTGATATTATGATAGCCATTCATAACCAGAAATAATTTATATCCTTTTTCTTTAGCAAATGTTTCATATGAAGACATTGGCAGGCACAATTTTGATGTACAGCCATTGGTAAATACATATACTAATGATTTTGGATGGTTGGCCAGTTCTTTCTTTAACTGAGAGCCGCTTATCTTATAAATATGCTGAGTATCTGTTTTTGAAAAGTCCTGAATAGGGATAATGCTCTGTTGTTCCGTGGTTGTGAGCTTGCCATAATCATTCGTTATTCCGGCAACAGTACACGAGTGTAATGTGAAAAGAGAAATTATAAGTAACCAATACTTCATGGAGTTATTTTTTTCAAAAATACAAACAAATTGATTGGGTTGAGTATAAAAGCTTTTAAAACAAAAAAGGGGCGGAACATACTGTCCGCCTCCTTTCTTAAATATGCTAAAAATGAATGTTCTCGTTTATTGAAGATGTTTAAATTCTTCCGCAGAAATTTCTCCTGACTGAATTTTTTTAAGTTCATCAATATATTGGCTCATGTAAGCGTCGATTTCAGGATTTACCGTGTTCTTCGCCATCTTGTAAGTGCCATTTAATACTCCCTGATAGTAATAGAAGAAGTTGTAATCGAAATTGGAAGCATTAAGGTCGTATTGTCCTAAAAGGAATCCTAAACGAACTGCTGATCTTCTCTGGGCAGGTGTGCCGTGATGGTTTACATTGGTGGTTTGATAGTCACCGATGCTCTGGGCAAATTCATAAGCTGCAGCAATTTCCGGGAAGCTGGTTTTATTGTACCCGTTAGGTCTTCTCAGATAATATCCTGCAAAGCCATCTGCTTCAAGCTCGTTTGGCCTGTACGTTGATTCTGATACAGAAGGGAGATTGAAGATGTATTGCAACTGATGTCCGTATTCATGAGCAAGAATCATGGCGTTTACAATATCGCCACCTTTTGATTTTGCATCATAATAAATAGCATAACCGTAATAAATTCTTCCGTTACCATAAGATATGGCGTTGTAGGTAGAATTAAAATTAGTAGGGTCATTTACAAATCGTAGAAGAGGATTGCTTCTTCCCCACATGCTTGCAATTTTAGTCATTTGTGCATTCATAAAATTGGTGTCTGTGGAGTTTTGAAGCCCGGTCAGTAAAACTGAATTGGTACTCCAGTTGTTGTCTACATAAGAACAGATTTTTTCAAGATCCCCAGGCTGATCAATTTTGGCACTTTGTGCTTCTTGCTGAGGTTGAACATTGTTGTCCATTTGGTCATCACTACATGCTGTTAATGAAGTAACAGCAATGGCACCTGCTAGTAAGCAGAGATTAAAGTTTCTTTTCATATATAAATTCAATTTGGTAAAGCGAATGTATGAAATTATCTCTTAATTGTGAGTATTTTAATGAAAAAAATTATTCAAAACATAGTGAGTAGGTTTTTAATTAAAAAAACATTGCTTTGATTGTAAGCTATTTAGAAAATTATATGTATATTTGCACCTCGAAATAACTAAAAATTTATAAACAATGTTTGCAATTGTAGAAATAGCAGGGCTTCAATACAAAGTTGAGCAAGACCAGAAGTTGTTTGTAAACCGTTTAAAAGGAGATAAAGGAGGAAAAGTTTCTTTCGATAAAGTTCTTCTTACTGTAAACGGTGCAATCACTGTAGGCGCCCCAGCTGTAAACGGAATCACTGTAGAAGCAGAGATCCTTGACCACGTTAAAGCTGATAAAGTAATCGTTTTCAAAAAGAAAAGAAGAAAAGGTTACAAAGTGAAAAACGGTCACAGACAATCTTTAACTCAAATCGTAATCACTGGTATTACAGGTTTTGAAGGTGGAGCTAAAAAAGCTGCTGCTAAAAAAGAAACTGTGAAAGGTGAAGTTCTTTCTGACAACGCAACTGTTAACTTTGGTGAAGATCACGAATTGAACTATCACTTAAAGAAAAACAATTTGTCTCAGTCTAAAGAGAACAGAGAAACTTTAATTACTTTAGGTAAAGCAGTTAAAGTTGAATTAGAAAAGAATATTCTTACACATGAAGAAGTAGATGCTGCTATCATTAAGAATATCGATCAATTTAAAGCACTTAATAAATAATCCAGTAATAAAATGGCACACAAGAAAGGAGTCGGTAGTTCCAAGAACGGTAGAGAGTCTCACTCTAAAAGATTAGGTGTGAAGATTTTCGGAGGACAAGAAGCTATTGCCGGAAATATTATTGTTAGACAAAGAGGTACTCAGCACCACCCAGGTGATAACGTGGGAATCGGTAAAGATCACACTTTGTTTGCATTAGTAGATGGTAAAGTAGTTTTCAGAAAGAAAGCAAACAACAGATCTTTCGTATCTGTAGAGCCAAACGCATAATTTTTAAGCGTTTTATAAAAATTAAAACCTCAGTTTTTACTGAGGTTTTTTTATTTGCCAGTTTTCATGGTATTTTTTTATTTGTGAAATACTTTATATTTGTTAACTGTCCAGTTTTGAAACAGTTGTGGAAGCCGAAAAGCAAAGAGAGTAGGCAGCAAATAAAACTAAATAATCATGAAAAATCTAAGAAAATTAACAAAGAACAGTCTGAGAAGTATTAACGGAGGTGAAGTATGGTGTCCGGCAAAACCAATCACATCATGTAATGTATTTTGTGGACTGACAAAGGAGCAGAGGATGCGTTGTCTGCTTGATGTAGAAGGTTGCGAGTGCTTTTAATAATAAGTTCAGGCCTTGTATATAATCTGAAATAAAATTTCGGCGGCTTCTTTGAAGCCGCCGAAACTATTTTATTATATATCCTGTTTAGAATCCTACCTGGAATCCTGCCTTAACACCAAATTTAGAGATGTCTGGCCTGTCAAGATAATTTCCTCTCCAGTTGAAGTCTACTCTGAAGATTCTCAGGTTTCCGATTCCTATATTTTCAATTCCGAATCCGTATTCATAATAGATATGTTCACTTGGTGCGGAATATTTAAAGCCTTCTACATTGATTGCTTTGGAGGCATCGCTTAATGTTCCGTAAGCACCTCTGATAAATGCAACTTCTCTCAATTTCAGCTTTTTAATCAAAGGAATATAAGAAAGTATTTTACCATTAAAATGATGTTCCAGTTGTAGTGTAGTATAAGCATCAGTCACAAACTCGTAATAATTAAGCTGAGAGAATGTATTCGGTACCAGACCATATGAAAGGTTGGCAGGAATGATATTCTGTAATGCCAGGGGAACGGTATTAAAGTTTTTCCCAGCTTCGAAATTCACTACCAGTTTACCTGCACTTCCAATTAAAAATGGCTTATAAAGCATGAATTGAAGCTTGTCATAGTTGAAGTCAGCATTAAATAATCCTTCAATACCTCGTGTATATCTTAAAACGATGGTTGGAGCCAGGTTTCTTGCCTGATAACGGTCAATTCCGGTTTGTGAGAATTTTGCACCAGGTTTGGCAATTAAACTGATGGTAACATGAGAGTCATTAACAGTCTTTCTCAGCTGGCCGTCTTTAAAATACATCAGGTTGAATTTCTCCGGAATAGCAGATTTAATACTCTGCATTACTCCATCTACTCTTATCTGGAAGTTTTTCCATGGTTCAATAGCTGCAAAAACACTTGTTTTGTTTACAGAACTTAAAGAAATGTTTTCTCCTCTTGCGAAGAAAGTACTGGAAGAAGAAGATTGCGGAGTAACGCCATCTCCGGAAGTAAGCTGCCCACCAAGCTGAACAATATCTCTACTTGTCCCTGCGCCAATCATAAAACGGTTAAGCTTATTGAACATATATCTTGCCTCCACTCCATATTTAAACTGTTGATCTTTGAACCCATAGGCTGTATAAAACTGAGCTCTCCAGGTATCATTTAATCCGAAATAAGTTCTTGCTCCTAATCTTATTCTGTCTCCTTCTACTTCATTTCTTCCGTAGATTGAAAAAATAGGACCAATATCAATCCCTTTGAAGGCGTTGTAATAACGTGAGCCAAGCGTTTCAAACAGCTTTACCATTCTGTTGAATTTCGGGGTCTGCTGAAGCTCATCAAGCATGTTGTAAACTCCCTGTTCTGCTTTGGATAAAGTGTCAGGTCTGACCTTTGTCCAGTAGGCATCATTTTTATTGGTAAATTTGTCTTCGTATTCTTCTTCGGTACGTTTAAATACTTTTGGATCAAGAGGTTTGTTGAACTGATAATCAGAATAATCTACCGATCTTTTAGCAATAATGCTTTTTGCACCTTTCTTTTTTGAAAAAGGGCTCATTTCAAATTCTGTCACCATTTTTTTAGGAAGAAATGTAGCATCATCAGGATTATCATATTCCACCTGAGTATAAACACTGTTGACAAAATTGACATTGATTTTCTGGGTTGACTTCAATGTAGCACCTAAAACAGCATAGGTATCCGTATCAATATAAAGGTTTCCCTGGAATGCAAGGATGTCTTTTCTCTTAGGCTGATATCTTATCTGGAAGGCTTTTTCACCACGAATCGTAATGGTGTCCATAAGACTGTAATCGTAGGTACTGAACCCATCTGTTCCCACGGGACTCTGGAAGCCAATATCAAAGTAATTAAGGGTATTATCGTAAATATTAATATCACGATAAAGGTTTTTAGCTGAAACCGTAATCACCTGATTGTCCTGGAAGCCTGAAGTTTTTTGAGCAACCAGAGTTCTTTTGCTGTCTTTATCCGGTTTGTTTTTACCATAATTTTCATAAACAGCTTCATTCAGGAAGATAGGAAGACCAAGCCTTCCACTTGCGGTAGAATCAGCATAACTGAAAATGAAATCCAGTTTATTGAAGATCTTTTTCTTCATGAACGCACTGTCCAAGTTGTTCAGGTCAAACTGCGTTTTTTCGTATTCTTTATAGGAATAGGTATCGAATTTTTCCAGTCCGTTATTTCTTTTTTGAGCCCAGACTTTCTGCATAATTGCATAAGCAGGATTTTCTTTCTTGTTTTTGTATTTTGTTTTACCGCTTTGAAGAACAATCTCCTGAATGTCGCTCACTTTAGCCTGTGATAGCTGTACGAAAATATTTTCAGCATTTTCAGGGGTGATATCAAGGGTTTCTGTAATATAATTTTTTTTGGAAAATCTTAACTGATGAATGATGCTATCAGACTGAACGATGAAACTGCCTGAAGTTGTCGTCAGGGAAGGTGTTTTGTCATTATTGATAAAAATATCAACTTTATTCAGTTCTTTATTGTTCTTTTCGTCAACCACCTTACCGATGGCCTTGTTTTGAGCGCATACGGAACCGGCGAGAATCAGAAAAAAAAATAAAAGATAGTGTTTTTGGGAGTTATTGTTTAACATCATTCGTTTCTTCAGGCAATTAGCATAAACAAAAAGCATGCAGTTTATTTAAAAAATAGGTAAAAAAGTAAAATATTTTTATTCTATCCTATAAAACGACAAAAGTAGCGAAAATAATATATGTATAGGTGAAAAATTAACCGGGAAATTTCAATGCTTAAAATATAATAATCAAAGGATTAAAATAAAGATTAAGATCTTACGTATAAGGAGTATTTTGATGCTGTTACGAAGGATTAATTAAATAAAAAAAGACTTACATTTCTGTAAGTCTTTTTGCTCCTCCTGCTGGGCTCGAACCAGCGACCCTCTGATTAACAGTCAGATGCTCTAACCAACTGAGCTAAGGAGGAATTTCCTTTGTTTTAAGTGGTGCAAATATAATATGAATATCCATACCAAGCAAGTTTTATCCTTTGTTATTGACGATTTTTCACTAAATGTATTGAATTTCAATAAGAAATATTTCTTCAGATTTTTATTTAAACTTAGATGTCTTCGAATAAATGTTTAAAATACCGTTCCGGAGATTCCAGGAAATTTTTTGTTAGCTGGTAATGCTCTGTTTCTTTATAATGCACTTTTTGAATTTTATCATCAAGAAGATAAATTTCTGAGGTTGGATAACTCATCAGTATTGGTGAGTGGCTTGAAATTATAAACTGAGCTTTTCCGGTTTTTTCTAATTTATGAATAATAGATAATAGAGAAAGTTGTCTCTGTGGTGATAAAGCGGCTTCCGGCTCGTCAAGAATATAAATGCCATGCTGGAAATGGTTATGGAACAGGGATAAAAAAGCTTCGCCATGAGACTGTTGGTGTAAAGATTTTCCACCGTAGGCTTCCAGAACCCTTTGATCTTCTTTAGCCACATCATCAATATAGGTAGCAAAGTTGAAAAAACTTTCAGCTCTCATAAAAAAGCCCTGAGAAGTCTTATGATGCCAGGAAAGAGTAAGATATTCTGACAACGCAGATTCTGTTTTATGAAAGTCGTAATTGTGATTACGGTTTCCACCAGCCACATTGAAGTCGCATTTGTCTGCAATGGCTTCAAGCAGGGTGGATTTTCCAATTCCATTTTCGCCCACGAAAAATGTAACATTGCTTTTCAGTCTTATATTTAAGCCGTTGCGTAAAAACGGAAGGCTGAAAGGAAAATTTTTTGGGTGATTGTCATTTAAATAAATCTTTGATAGATAAGGCATTTTGCTTGATAGAATTAGTTATCCAATCAAGCAAAATTTGTGCAAAAAATTATAATATTTTTGACCTTATTTCTTTAAATCTTTAAGTATTTCCTGAACAGCTCTTTCCAACTGTGGATCATTGTTCTGAAGACGGTCCATAAAGGTGTTTTTAACATAAATGTCTGGTTTTACGCCTGTTTTTTCCAGATTTTGTCCGTCCAATGTGTAAGTTCCCCATGCAGGAAGTCGGTAAGAAGATCCGTCTACCAGTCCTTTGGCTGAAGTGAAAATAATCCATCGATACGTATCCTGACCGATAATTTTACCGAGCTTTAATGCTTTGAATCCAGCTGCAGTCATCTCAGCGTCGCTTAATGATGCTTCATTAATCAAAAGAACAATAGGTTTTCCGGAAGGCGCAAAGTTGGGTTGGGTTGTTATTTTTCCTTCACGGTATTTCCATTGTAAATAAGGTCTCTGAGAAAGGAAATTCAATACCTTGTCATGAACATTTCCACCTGTGTTGTAGCGTAAGTCCAGAATAACAGCATCTTTTCTGTTTTCCTGTTCTACCATGTCCAGAAGGAAGCGGTCCAGCTCATCAGTAGACATGTTTTTCATGCAGGAGTAGGCAATACGATTGTTGCTGAGCTTGTCTACACGCTGATGATTATTGTAGATCCAGTCATCATAAAGCAATCCTTTTAATTCTCCGTTGGAAATCGGATGTACTTTGGTTGTTATAGTTTTACCATCGCGGTTAAGTGTGAGAACAAGTTCATCCTGTTTTTTAGGACTTGTGAAATAAGTTTCGATATTTTCGTTCAGATCTATTTTTTTTCCATTTACAGAGGTCAGCTGGTCTCCAGGTTTGATATCAACTCCCGAACGGTAAGCCGGAGATTTTCTCACAATGCTTTCTACTGTGTAAGGATGGTCTTTTTTGAAGATAATTCCGGTTTCGTTGGTGAAATAGTTCAGGAACATGGCCTCTTCTTTTCCGGTAGAAGAAAACCCTGTGTGTGAAGAATTAAGCTCTCCTAAAAGATCGTTCAGTAAAATTCGCAGATCATTTCTGTTATGCACATAGGGAAGGTACTTTGCATACTGCTCCTTTTTCGCTTTCCAATCGATACCATGGAATTTTTCGTCGTAGAAGTTTTCCTCTACGCCCGTCCATGCTTCAGCATACATCTGAGTAAATTCTGATGCCAGATCTTTATCAAAGCTGTACTGGATGTTTATTTTTTCAGGTTTTAATGCCGCTAACGTTGTTTTATAAATGTTACCTTCTATCAGGGCAAATAGGTTTTTCTCATTTTTGGTTAAGTAATAAGCTGCTTTATCAAAGACTTTTTCAGATTTTGCAGGTTCAAAATCTGTGAACACTTTTTTGTAAAGCTGTCTTTTTCCATTATCCTGATTAGAGTTGAATAACAAGATCTCCTTTTTATCATCAGTGAAAACTGCAGGATCATCCTGATATCCATATCGGTCGGTAACCAGCTCAATCCTGTCCAGGGTGTCATCAGGATTTACTTTCAATTCTTTGATTACCGGTTCTTTTTCTTCCTTTTTTTCTTTATTTGTCTCTTCATCTTTTTTATCCTTCTTATCTTTCTCTTTATCAGGCGATTTTTCTTCCTTCTTTTCTTCAGTGAAGAGATTGTCGAATTTTTCGGATTTAAAAGGTTCGTCAAACCAGTCGAGAGCCATACGGTAAATGTTAGATTTCTGCATGCCTAAAGGGTAAGACGGATTGGTTCTGTCACTGGCAAAATAAATATACTTACCGTTTGGAGACCATACGGGATCTTCCTCTGAAACTCCTGTGTTGGTAAGGTTTAAAGTCTGTGCTTTTTTGATATTATAGATAAAAATATCAAGCTCAAAGTTTCTTTTTGCGGAGAATAATACATATTCGTCATTGGGAGAAAAAGATGGTCTTGAGTTTTGGAATGCCCAGATTTCATCTTTGACGATGGTGATGGATTTGAAACTTTTTAGATCCAATAATCTTACTTCATCCCTTCCGCTTAAGTAAACAGCTTTTGAAAGATCACTATTGAAGGTGATGCTGCGGTTATTGCGTAAATCTTCTGTTAATTGTTTTGGCTGGCCTTTGCCGTCTGCCTGAATCGTGAACCAGTTTTGATAGCCGTTATACGTTTGGCTGTAAAGCAAAGTGCGGTTGTCTTTCAGCCACTTAACTTCCATAGCACGTTCTTTTCCGTCAGAGACCTGCTGGGCAAATTTCCCTTCAATATCAGAAACGAATATAATCCCACGGCTTATGAACGCCATTTTTTTACCGTCCGGAGATACGTCATAATAGGAAATGTTATTTTCCACATTGAAGTTCTGGGCTTTTTCCAGGGTTTTGTTGGTGTTCAGACTGATATTGAGTGGAGTGGTCTTTTTTGAGGCAACATCGTAAGTATAAAGCTGGTAGTCCCTTTCAAAAATAACTTTAGATCCGTCTGCTGAAACAAACGGTTTTTTAATAGAAGTATCAAATTCCGTTAAAGCAGTTTTTTTACCATTTTCAAGCTTATAAAGATTGTATTCTCCGTTATTTTCATCAGAAATAAAGTAAATAATACCATTTTTATCTACACTTGGGTTGAAATCTTTTCCTTCATAGTTAGTGTACTGTTTGAAAGAATTATTTTTTGGATTGTATCCAAGAATATCGGGATTGTTTTCTCCCTTATAGCGCTTACGCTGTACCTGGTGAGCACTTTCTGAAGAACTTGTGAAAAGATATTCCCCGGCAGGTGTTTCTACGAGGCCGTTAGTATTGTTAAAATAATTATTGAAAAGCTTTTGTGGCGTTTTTCCTTCAATTGTAGTTGTAAAACTGCCGAAATTGTTATTTCTGTTGGAAGTAAAATAGATTGTTTTACTGTCCCACGCCCAGCTTTCCATTTCATCTCTTCCGGTATGGAAGGTTAATTGCTTGATCGTTCCACCTCCTGCAGGCATTACATACACATCGTAATTTCCATATTGGTTTGAACTGAATGCAAGCCATTTTCCATCCGGAGAAAGACGGGGGTTGATCTCTTCTCCATCCAGTGCGGTAATTCGTGAAGCGTTTCCACCATTGGAGTCTGCTTTCCAGATATCGCCATCGTAAGCAAAATAAGCTGTTTTCCCATCAGGACTTAATGATGGACTTGATAAAAAATAAGACTTTTCCTGTGCCGAAATCCCTATAATAGAAAATGCTGTTAATAACGAAATAATACTTTTCTTCATGGTCAATTGGTTATTTATGCAATACTGTATATTGGTTTTATTACTCTTTGTCTTGGTAGAGGAGTATCCATTTGCTGAGAACTTTAGCAATTTGAATAACTCTAAAAAAGAATAGTCGAATGATTACGGAAATCGTTACATGAAAAATAGCTGAAAAGGTGGATAATATTCAGTGAAGCAGATCGATACTTCATAAAAGTTAATATAAGTTACCGATATGTGTCTTTTCTAGGCTAGATATGTACAATTGTTCAGATTAAAGCACAAAAAAAAGACTTACATTTCTGTAAGTCTTCTTGCTCCTCCTGCTGGGCTCGAACCAGCGACCCTCTGATTAACAGTCAGATGCTCTAACCAACTGAGCTAAGGAGGAATGTCCTTTGTTTTAAGTGGTGCAAATATAGGACGAATATTTATACCCTACAAATATTTTTAAGAAAATTTTTCAAAAAAATTATAATTTCCCTGTAAATACCTTAAAGATGTCGCTTCCAAAGATCAGTAACATCAATCCTAACAGGAAGATAACTCCAATCATCTGTGCGTTTTCCAAAACTTTCTGAGGGACTGGTTTTCCTACAATAATTTCATATAAAGTAAATAAAACGTGTCCACCGTCAAGTCCCGGAATAGGAATAAGGTTCAGGAATGCCAGCCATACAGAAAACATTGCTGTAAAGCTCCAGAAAGCAACCCAGTTGATTTTAAAGCTTCCGTCTGCATCTTTATCCACAGGCATATTTTTTACAATAGCAATAGGACCTCCAACGTTCTTATAACCCTGAACTTTAGAGTTGAACATAATTTTGAACTGCTTAACCTGAGTAGTTAATGCTTCAATAGTTCTTGTAAATCCTCTTGGAATAGCTTCTCCAAAAGAATATTTTTTATTCGTTACAATATCTTTTGCAATACCTTTTGTATCAATGGCGATACCTAACTTTCCGTTTTTGTCAACAGAAACAGCTGGTAAAGTATGTAAAGCTCCGTTTCTCTCAACATCTACAGTAATCGTTTTACCTTTGTTTTCGCTTAAAAGAGTACTTACTTCATCAAAAAATGCTGCTTTCTTACCATTGATACCTACAATTTTATCTCCTTTTGCAAGACCGGATGCCTGAGATGAAGGAGTAGCTAATGAATCAACAACCATAGAAACTCTTGGAGTGATGTATAGTTTTGCTTCTCTCTGCTTAAGAACATCTGCTACACCGTCAGCATTCACCGGGAAAGTAACTTCCTGTCCGTTTCTGTTTACCGTAACATTGTCTCCTAAAAGAATATTGATTGAAGTGTTTTCAAGTCTTTCCGCTGGTTTTCCGTCTACACTGATGATTTTGTCACCATTCTGGAATCCCATTTTCTTTCCGGCTGAAGTAGCTTCAATACCGTTCTTGAATTTTGTGATATCAGTATAGGTTTCTCCGTTGAAGAATGAAAGGCAGCTGTAGATTAACCATGCAAGGAAAAAGTTAACCGTAACTCCTCCCAGCATAATGATCAGTCTCTGCCAGGCCGGTTTTGATCTGAACTCCCAAGGTTCTGCCGGTTTTTTCATTTGGGCAGTATCCATACTTTCGTCTACCATTCCTGCAATCTTCACATATCCTCCGAAAGGAAGCCAGCCAATTCCGTATTTTGTCTGTTCAGGGTGTTTTCTCCAGTCATTGTCCGGAAGTTTTGATATATCGATAGGAACTTCTTCCTTCTTTCCGTTCACCTCTATTACTTCAGAATCCGGAAGGTTCTTTGATAAAAATTTATACTGCCATTTTCCGTTGATTTTCTTCATGGAGAATATGGAGAAGTAAGGATCAAAAAACAGGAAAAACTTCTCTGCTCTGGTCTTAAACCATATTGCCGGTAAGAAATGCCCAAGCTCATGAAGAAGCACAAGTATAGAGATGCTCAGAATGAACTGAAAAAGTTTAATTGCTATTTCCATTAATAAATTTTAGATTTTAATTTGCAAAGGTAACAATTATCAAAACTATGCCAAATAAAAAAGCTCCCCGAAACGAGAAGCTTTGTCATATTTAAAGACGATAAGGCTATAAATTGAAAGAAACTCCAAGGCTGCCATTATTACCTACCTCTGCAAAGACTCCGATTTTCTCTGTGAAGAAATATCGGGCTCCAATGTGAGCTCCCACTCCAAAGTCTCTACCAAGAACTCCAAGGTCTACTCCAGGGTAGATATCCCATTTGGAAGGAAGATTTAATGCTTCCTGCAAGTGAAAGTTCAGTCTCCCGAAAACAAAAACACGATTATCCTTATCGTTGTTTTTATAATTATCGAAGTAGCCATTAATCCCGGCTCCTACTGAAATAAGTTTGTTAAGTCCATAGTCGTAAGTTCCCGTGATCCCGGTTCCGTAGCCCCAGGCACTCAGCCCCAGTTGTATTTTCTGATCTCCTTTTCCTGTCCAGGCCTGAGCATTAGCCATAGCCCCAAAAAAGAAGATCGCCACCATAAAAAACAATTTCTTCATAAATTTTTAATTTTTAAGGATAATGATAAAAAAATATCTCTATCAAAAATGAAACCGAACGAATATGAGTAGCATAAAAATGGTTGACTTTAATATATTATTAAGAAATAGAGGCTGTCTTTGTATGAAAAACCATCTTTTCAGCTATTTAATTCTCCTTTTGTAATTATAAAAACTGTATTTTTATATTTCATATTTGAAATAATTTAAAAAGAATAAAAGATGAAAGTTGTAGGGCTTAATTTAGATATCATCTGGAAAAATAAAACTGAGAATTTTGCACGTATAGAAAGCAAACTGCTGAATGTGGAAGCAGATTTGTTTCTTCTTCCCGAAATGTTTTCAACAGGCTTCTGTATGGATGCTTCAGAAGTTGCAGATAGAAATAATGAATCACTGGAGTTTTTGAAAAAGATATCTAAAGAGAAAAATGCAGCATTCTGCGGAAGTGCCCCGGTTGAACAAAACGGAAACTTCTACAACAGAATGTATTTTGTAAAGCCGGATGGTGAAATCTCTTTTTATGATAAAAGACATCTTTTCTCTTTTTCCGGAGAAGATAAAGTGTATACACCGGGAAAAGAAAGAGTAATTGTTGAATACAAAGGAATACGTTTCCTGCTCCAGGTGTGCTATGATCTTCGTTTTCCTGTTTTTGCACGAAATAATGATGATTATGATGCTGTTTTATATGTTGCCAACTGGCCAGAGAAAAGGGTAGGAGCATGGGAACACCTTTTAAAGGCCAGAGCTATTGAAAATTTATCTTTTGTATTTGGTTTAAACAGAATCGGGACTGATGGAAATGATCTGTTGTATCAGGAAAGCTCACACTGCTTCTTTGGGGATGGAAAAGAAATATCGCAGAAACAGGGAAATCTTGTATCTGCAGAGCTGTATCTGGAAGAATTGAACGATTTTAGAAAACATTTCCAGTTTTTAAATGACCGGGATCGTTTTTCTATTCAACTGTAAATAAAAATAAGGGCTGAAATTCATTGAATTTCAGCCCTTATTTTATCTTAGATATATTGTTGCAGAAGGTTCGTTAATGTATTCACGTCATGAACACCGCTTTCCTTCCATAGCATTTCCCCTTTTTTGAAAATGGCCAGTGTAGGAACTCCACGCACTCCATATTGAGCGGCCAATGCGGGATATTGATCTACATCTACCTTTATAATTCTGGCTCCTTCGCCAATATTTTCCTTTACCGTATTTAATACCGAAGACTGCACTTTACAGGGTTGGCACCATGTTGCGAAAAAATCTATAAGGACTGGTCTTTCGGAATCAATTATTTCCTGAAATTTTTGTGACATATTTTGGTTGTATTAGTTTGCTTTTTTGTTTGTTTCGTCCTGGATTGCCTTTACATTCTTCCAGCTCGTCCCATCATAAGCTTCCACACCATTTTTCTTCAGAATTTCCATAGCCTGATCTGCCTGAATTCCTTTATTACAGAAAACAACAACTTTTTTACCCTTCAGGGTTTCTACATTGTTTTGAATCTCTGCCAATGGAATATTGATGGCATTTTTTGCCGTTCCTGCAGCATACTGTTCCGGAATTCTAACATCTACCAATACTACATCAGAATTGTTGACGACATCTTTGATGTTAGCTGTAGGAACTGTAGCTGTATGGTTTGTCTTACAGGCACTTAATGTAAATGCTAATGCTAAAAATAATCCGAAAAACTTAATTTTCATGATCTTACAGGGTCTTAGATTGACATACAAAATCTGTAGTTGGAAGTTTTTCCGTTTTTTTAATACCGTTAAAACCACCTTCTATTTCAGTAAAGTTTCTGATTCCGTTTGAGTTAAGGATGCTTGCGGCAATCATGCTTCTGTATCCGCCGGCACAATGAAGGAAGAAGTGTTCAGAATCATCAATGGTACGTGCCCAGTCGCTGATGGTATCCAACGGTTTGTTGTATGCATTGTCAATATGTTCAGCAGAATACTCAGTCAGCTTTCTTACATCAATTACGGTAGCTTCTGCTGTAAACTGCTCTGCAAATTCAGCTGGAGTAATTCTTTTAATTTCATCAGTTTCCTTTCCTGCATTTTTCCATGCTTCAAAGCTTCCCTTCAGGTATCCTATTACGTTGTCAAAACCCACTCTGCTCAGTCGCGTGATAACTTCTTCTTCAGTTCCTTCATCAGTAACTAATAATAATGGATGTTTTACATCTACAATAAGAGTTCCTACCCATGGGGCAAAATCTCCTTTCAGTCCTATATTGATAGAGTTTGGAACAAATCCTTTGTGGAAGTCTGCGGGGCCTCTTGTATCTAAAATTAATGCTCCTGTTTCTTCTGCCAAAGCTTCAAAGTCTTCAGCTTCAACAGGATGTAGTCCTTTATTCATTACCACATCAAGGCTTTCATAGCCGCCTTTGTTTAACGCGACATTCATTCCGAAATATTTCGGTGGAGCTGTTAAACCATCCAGAACTTCTCTGATGAAAGATTCTTTATCCGGTTGATTAAGAGCATAATTGGTCTTTTTTTGATTCCCCAGAATATCAACAGTTTCTTTCTGCATATTCTTTCCACAGGCAGAACCAGCACCGTGAGCCGGATAAACAGTGATGCTGTCATCCAATGGCATGATTTTGTTCTGAAGACTATCATATAGAATTCCCGCCAGGTCTTCCTGAGTAAGGTTAGTAGCCTTTTGTGCCAGATCTGGTCTTCCCACATCTCCTAAAAATAGCGTGTCACCTGTAAAAATAGCAGTCTCCACACCATTTTCGTCTATTAAAAGATACGTGCTGCTTTCCATGGTGTGTCCCGGAGTGTGCATTACTTTTATCTTCACTTTCCCGATTTCAAAAATCTGATTGTCTTCAGCAATAATAGCTTCAAATTCCGGAGCAGCAGTAGGTCCGTATACAATCGGCGCACCTGTCTTCTTACTTAAATCCAAATGTCCCGATACGAAATCAGCATGGAAGTGAGTTTCAAAAATATATTTTAAAGTGACATTGTCTTTTTCCAGACGATCCAGATAAGGTTTTACTTCTCTTAAAGGATCAATAATGATTGCTTCATTCTCTGATACAATATAATAGGCACCCTGAGCCAGACAGCCCGTATATATTTGTTCAATTTTCATTGGGGTCTTTTTTTAATGAGTTAAAGATACGAAGTATTAGATCAATTCTAAATGAAATGTTAAATCCCATTGATAGTTTCTTTCAATACTTTGCTAAACATACGTTTAGTATTTGTTGTTTTTTTTAGCAAAAAGAATGCCTTACATAAGAATAAAAGGCAAATACTGTTTTATATCATGTTTAGTTTTTATAACCTTTCCGGTATTTAAAAAAATTAATAATCGTGGTTTAAAATTTGATTATCCAAGAACAAATTTATTTTTAAAAGGAACAGATAGAAGTTCTTCAGAAAATATCTTACATATTTTACAAAAAATTTTATATTTATAAGTTAAAAAAGCGACCAAATGGCAGACAAGACACAATTTATTGAAGAACTGAATACGAGATACACTCCAAAAGGAGAGCATATAATATTAGGAAAGGGAATGTTGGATGGAGAAGTAGTGACAGAGGTTAATGTAACAATTCCCCTGAAAACAATTAACCGCCATGGTCTTATCGCCGGAGCTACCGGAACCGGCAAGACAAAAACATTACAGGTATTTGCAGAACAGCTTTCTCACGCAGGAATTCCATCTTTGGTTCTGGATATTAAAGGAGATTTCTCCGGAATTGCAGAAGCGGGACAAATGAATTCTATTATTGAAGAAAGGTATGCCAAGACACAGCTTCCTTATAATCCGCAAGGCTTTCCGGTAGAATTAATGAGTATTTCCGGCGGAAAAGGAGTGAAACTGAGGGCTACTGTTACAGAATTCGGGCCTGTTTTATTAAGCAAAATCCTTGAATTGAATGATACGCAGCAAAGCATCATGTCTATTGTCTTCAAATACTGTGATGATAAAGGACTTCCATTGATCGACCTTAACGATCTGAAAAAAGTACTGCAGTATGTAACAGATAATGCACAGGGGAAAGCAGAACTTGCAGCCAATTACGGATCCATTGCGTCAGCCTCTCTCGGAGCGATTTTAAGATCTATTGTTGCCCTGGAGCAACAGGGAGCAGCTGGATTTTTCGGAGAATTAAGTTTTGACGTTCATGACTTGCTGGAAACAAGAGATGGAAAAGGAGTTGTCAATATTCTCAGAGTAGCGGATATTCAGAATAAGCCACAGCTTTTCTCAACGTTTATGCTTTCGCTTTTTGCTGAAATTTATATGACATTTCCTGAAGAAGGAGATAGTGGAAAACCAAAGCTAGTCCTTTTTATAGATGAAGCCCACTTGATTTTTGATGAAGCATCCAAGGCCCTTCTTTCACAAATCGAAACCATGGTAAAACTCATCCGTTCCAAAGGAGTCGGGATTTATTTTATTACCCAGATTCCTGGGGATGTCCCTGAAAATGTACTTTCTCAGTTAGGATTGAAAATACAGCACGCATTGAGAGGCTTTACGGCAAAAGATAAAAAAGAAATTACCAAAGCGGTTGAAAATTATCCAACCACAGAATATTACAATGCATCCAGCCTGATTCAGAATCTTGGAATCGGGGAAGCATTTGTTACGGCACTTGATGAAAAAGGGATTCCTACACCATTAGTCCATACATACCTGATTTCTCCGGAATCAAGAATGGATGTTCTGAATGAAGCAGAAATCTCTGACCTTACTTCCAGATCAGCAATGGTAGCAAAATATGAGCAGGCATTAGACAGAGAATCTGCTTACGAAATGCTGACCACCAGAATGGAACAGGCAGCCCAAAACCCTGCGCCAACACAAAAGACAAAACCGGTGAAGGAAGAACCCGGAATGTTTGAACAGGTATTACAGAGTAAAGCCGGCCGTACTTTTACCTCTACATTAATGAGGGAAGGAGCAAAAGCTATTCTCGGAATGTTCGGGCTGGGAGGCAGAAGAAGATAATTTGGAAGCTAACCTGCTGTATTTTGATATATTTTTTGTTATTTTAGCAGGTTATCTTTACTTAACGGTAAAAATAGAGCCGTATTTTATTGGGGAATAAAAGACAGGTTTTAAATATTAAAAACAGAAAAACAGCAGTTAACACACATTCATGTATTCAATAATAGATATAGAAAGTAATGGTGCAGGTTATAGAAATGAATGCATTATAGATATCGCCATTTACAGATATGACGGTCAGAAAATCACAGACCAGTTTATATCGCTGGTAAACCCTGAAGGTGATATTACTCCTTTTGTCCAAAAGCTGACCAGTATTACCCCCAAGATGGTCAAAACAGCTCCGAAATTTCATGAAATTGCCAAGAGAGTAATCGAAATTACTCAGAACACAACCTTGGTAGGTCATAATATTGATTTTGATTACAGGATGCTTCGCCAGTCTTTCAAAAGACTTGGTTATGATTTCAAAACCAATACTTTAGATACAATTCCGTTAGCTAAAAAATTGATTCCTGATGAAGTAAGCTATTCGTTGGGAAAACTGGTAAAATCACTGGGCATTCCTTTGACTAACCACCATAGGGCGGAAGGTGATGCAAGAGCTACATTAGAACTTTTCAAACTTCTGATTTCAAAAGATACCGAAAATGAGATCATTCAGAAACAACATGACGAGTCTAATGCAAAAACGTATATCAATAAGATCAAAGAGCTAACCCAGGATCTTCCTAATGATAAAGGATTTGTGTACTTTCAGGATGAAGCAGGACGTATTATGTTTTCCGATTATGTTCAGGATATCAACAAATTTTCCAAAAAGGTTTTCAATTCCAAATCAAAAAAATGGGAACAGATCCAGAAAGATGTTGAACAGATTAATTTTGAGCTTACCGGAACAGATATTATTGCCAAACTGATCCTGAATTCCAAGAATATAAAAAAGAAAGAAGTTTTACCTTTCGGATTGTATTTCAGGAATAATAAATATGTGGTTGAAAAAAATAAACTCAATAAAACTGAGAAGCCGGTCCTGAAATTCAGATCATTTACCCAGGGTACAAAAGCGGTTCAGTTTATAGGTTCTCATGAAGAATTTAAAGATTTTTCTGCACTGAAACAGAAGGTCGAATTCAGAAAAAGAAATGAGCTTTGGCTGGGTCCTGGAAGAAAATTAGGCGAAAAGCTGTTTTTAATCATAGAAAACGGGAAAGTGGTTTCCTTTGGTTTTTATGAACTGTTTACGCAGATTCAGACACTCAGTAAGCTGGCTAAACTGAAGATTGATCTTCCGCTGTCTTCCACAGATCTGAATAACGAATTGCAACTGGCTTTGCTTCGCGGGGATTTCGAGACGTTGCCATTACCGAAGTAATAGAGTGTCTACACTTTACAGATTGTATTCTGAAGAGGATACAATTAAATCAAGTTTCTTGAAATAGAAAAATAAATAGTATTTTTGCAAAAATTAAATAGAAGCAATGCAAAATTTTAAACAAAATAAAACTGGAAAAAAGGGAGCTGTAAAGTTCTCTAAGGTTTGGAATATTTAAAAGAGTTGTCTTGCATAAAAAATAATCAATGTGGCAGGCTCTTTTTTATAAGAATCTGCCTTTTTTTATGTTAAAATGAAATTATGAATTCAAAAGAATTATTAAAGATTGCCAATGAGTTTGGCACACCAGTGTATGTTTATGATGCTGAATCCATCAAAGTTCAATACGAAAAGCTGACTTCTTCATTTTTAAAACATACTAAGTTCTTCTACGCAGCGAAGGCTTTGACCAATATCAATATTCTTAAGTATGTCAAGAATCTGGGTGCATCTCTGGATTGTGTATCTATTAACGAAGTTAAGCTAGGTTTAAAGGCAGGATTTTCGAAGGAAAAGATATTATTTACACCCAACTGTGTTGACCTTGCCGAAATAGAAGAAGCAATGACTTTCGGAGTTCATATTAACATTGATAACATTTCCATCCTTGAGCAATTCGGAAATAAATACGGAAACACTTATCCGATTTTAGTAAGAATCAACCCACATATTTTTGCCGGAGGTAACTATAAGATTTCAACAGGGCATATCGACAGTAAATTCGGAATTTCTATCCATCAGGTTCGTCACATTGAAAGAGTGATGAAAAGCACGAACCTGAATGTGGAAGGGCTTCACATGCATACAGGAAGCGAAATAAAAGATCCGGATGTATTCCTTCAGGCTTTGGAGATTATGCTGGAACTTTCCGAGCATTTCCCGAACCTGAAATATCTGGATATGGGAAGCGGATTCAAAATCCCTTACCAGGACAGTGAAGAAGAGACTGATGTAAGAACATTAGGTAAAAAAGTAGAAAAAGTAATTTCTGAATTTTCAAAATCTACAGGGAAAAAATTCGAGCTATGGTTTGAGCCTGGAAAATTCTTAGTAGGAAAAAGCGGCTATTTATTGGTGAAAGCTAATGTGATCAAACAGACAACAGCAACTGTTTTTGTTGGGGTCAATTCCGGATTTAATCACCTTATCCGTCCTATGTTCTACGATTCTTACCATCTGATTGAAAACCTTTCCAATCCAAAAGGAGCAGAAAGGATTTATACGGTAGTAGGAAATATCTGCGAAACAGACACATTTGCCTGGGACAGAAAACTGAATGAAGTAAGAGAAGGAGATATCCTTGCCTTCCATAATGCGGGAGCTTATGGTTTTGAAATGAGTTCAAACTTCAATTCAAGATTAAAGCCTGCTGAAGTACTATACTTAGATGGAAAAGCTCATTTGATCCGTAAAAGAGATGAGTTCGAAGATTTATTGAGAAATCAGATTGAAATAGTAATGTAAAATCTGAAAAATATGATATAAACAGCCGCCTTTTGGGTGGCTGTTTTTTTTACTGGTGAGCTAAACCTCACGGGTTTTCAAAACCCGTGAGGTTTCAATAGAAAAAGAATTCAAAATAAATTACAAGTTTTTAACATCGGGTTAGGGATGGAGTCTCAACTTTATTAGCTAAATTTGATAGAAGTATGGATTTACGTCCGTTACAATTCTCATTTTTTCATACAAAACAACCACCAAAACAGACTAATTATGGCGAAAAACATAGCAGAGCAAATTGTTGAAATGCTCGAAAATGCCAATGTGAAAAGAATTTATGCAGTAACCGGCGACAGTCTTAATCACCTGAATATTGCTGTCAAAAAAAGCAGTATCCAATGGATTCACGTAAGACACGAAGAAGTAGGAGCTTATGCTGCTGCTGCAGAGGCAGAGCTTGATGGATTGGCTGTATGTGCCGGAAGCTGTGGTCCAGGGCATGTTCATCTGATCAATGGAGTGTATGAAGCCCATCGCTCTCATGTTCCCATGCTGGTCATTGCGTCCACAATCCCAAGTGATGAAATGGGAATGGATTATTTTCAGGAAACCAATACGATAAAGCTGTTTGATGACTGCAGCTACTATAATCAGATGATTACAAGACCTGAACAGGTACAGAGAACCGTACAAACTGCTATTCAGCATGCCATCTCCAAAAAAGGAGTAGTGGTGATAGGTCTTCCCGGAGATGTTTCTGAATTAGATGCTGAGGAAGGCTCTACTTCCACTCAAATATTTAAAACCAATCCTGTCATAAGACCTTCGGATAGCGAGTTGAAAAGCTTGTCAACCCTTATAAACAATAGTAAAAAGATAACCCTGTACTGTGGTATAGGTGCGGCTGAAGCCCGCGCTGAGGTAGTTGCTTTGTCTAAGCTGTTAAAAGCACCTGTGGGATATTCATTTCGGGGGAAAATGGCTATCCAGCCCAATAATCCAAATGAAATAGGACTTACAGGGCTCTTAGGATTTCCTTCAGCTTATCATGCCATGCACGAAGCTGATCTCGTAATTCTTTTAGGGACAGATTTTCCTTATCAGAAATTCATGCCAGTAAAAAATAAGATAGTGCAGATTGATGAAAGCCCTGAAAGATTAGGAAGAAGAGCCAAGCTGGAGTTGGGTCTTGCAGGAGATGTCAAAGAAACCATTAAAGCATTGCTTCCTTTATTGGAAGAAAAAGCGGATGTCCACTTTCTGAATGAACAGCTTGCGTTTTACGATAAAGTAAAAGAAAGCCAGTTGGAATATGTAAAGGATTTTGGAAAAGAGAATGCTATTCAGCCGGAATATGTAGCACACACTTTGGATAAGCTTGCCGAAAATGATGCTATTTTTACTGTAGACACAGGAATGTGCTGCGTCTGGGGAGCCCGTTTTATTACGGGAACGGGTGAAAGGAAAATGCTGGGTTCATTTAACCATGGTTCTATGGCGAATGCAATGCCAATGGCTATTGGAGCGGCTTTAGCTCATCCTGAAAAACAGGTGATTGCGATGTGCGGAGACGGAGGATTATCTATGTTGTTGGGAGATATGGCTACTATTTTTCAGTATAAACTTCCAGTAAAATTAATTGTTTTTAATAACAGAACTCTAGGAATGGTAAAGCTTGAAATGGAAGTTGGCGGAATGCCGGATAATGAAACAGATATGATCAACCCTGATTTTGCCCTGGTAGCACATGCCATGGGCTATCCCGGGAAAAATGTGCACCTTCCCGAAGAAGTGGAAAGTGCTATCAGGGAATGTCTGGATCACGATGGACCTTATCTGCTGAATATTTTTACCAATCCCAATGCACTGGCTCTTCCTCCGAAGATTGAATTTGATCAGATCATGGGAATGACCAAATCTATGGCTCAATTGATGCTTGGAGGTAAAATGGATGAGGTTTTTGAAACGGTAAAGACCAATTATAAACACATCAAAGGCCTGCTATAAGAAGAAATAAATGATTGAAAAGTTATCTGAAATTCAGAATCTATATGTAAAACTTCATGCTTTGCGTGAAGTTTTTCTTTTTTATAAATGTGCTAAATATTTACCTTTGCTTATTATTAGTAAACAATTATGAGAACAGTACTTTTATTTTTGGCTTTGTGCACAGTGAATTTTTCCTTTGCACAGGATCAGGAAGAACGTGATGATTCTTTTATCAGGGAGAGCAATAAAAATGTTCTGAAAATAGATATCAAAGAACCTTTTATGCAGGTGGCTGTAAAATGTAATGATTTTAAACCTGCAGCTTATGAAGGAGGTGTAGCAGCCTACAAAGATATCCTGAACAAATATATGTATGCCTATCTGAATTCCGATTTCTATGCTTTGACGGGAGATTTTACATTTACCTTGGTGCTTGATGAAAAAGGAAAAGTAGTTGATGTAAAAGGAATGCCTAAAGTGGCCAATAGCGAAGTTTTTTTTGATGATATGCAGTACGTCATAAGAAGAATAAAGAAAAGCTGGATTCCGGCATCTTGTAGTGCAAAGCCAGTAACTTCACAGATTAAAGTTAAAATGAACTTCTCTTCAATGTCTGCTGATATTGATTAAATAATTTAAACACAATAATGAAAAAGACTTTTATTATGTTTTTTCTGGCTTTTGTATCTCTGTATAAAGCGCAGATACTTGATGAATATCCGGAAAAACAAACCTTTTATGAAGGCGGAATGGTTAATTTTTACAAAGATGTCCATGAGTTTCTTATTAATAGTAAATTGAAGGAATGTGATGATAAAGAAATTTATCAACCTAGAATTATCATCACCGAAAAATCTGAAGTTAAATTTATTAAAGATCAGGATACTGCTAATATTGCAAGGAACAAATGTGCATATGATCTTTCCAGAGAAGTTCTTAAGAATCTTAAAAAATGGAAGCCGGCTGAAGCAAAAGGTTGGAAAATTGGAGCCATTACTGAGTTTATTTTATATCCAAAAGATGTAATGAGCAATTATCAGCCTGGTTATGATGCTAATAAATTTGTAGCGCATACCAAATACCCTGAAGGATCGAAAGCTTTTCATACCTTATTTCATGATAATTTTATGACGATTTTTTCAGATTATCAGCTTAACGGGAAAGTAAATCTGGAGTTTTATATCAGTAAAGACGGACATATTACCAATCCCAGAATTTATCCTGAAGTTGATAATAAAAATTTCAATATTGATTTTATGCGAACTCTTGCAAGGATGAAAAAGATCTGGATACCAGCTTTTTATAAAGATATTCCTATTGTTGAGAGGATTTCATTTCCGGTACAGTTTTCAATAACATTTACTGAAAGATAATCCTGACATTCTGTCACAATATTTTGTATCTTTGCAAACTTATTCGTTCGTAATTTAAAACTACGGACTTTAAATCGATTATCGTGCAGGAAAAATATATAGACGAAACAAAACAGGGCGAAGCTTTTGCTATTGCAGAAAGACCGGAGAACTCTAAAAAACTGTTTTTAGAAAGCTATGGCTGTCAGATGAACTTCTCTGACTCTGAAATTGTTGCATCCATTCTCAATGAACAGGGCTATAATACAACCATGAAAGTTGAAGAAGCTGACCTGATTCTTTTAAATACATGTTCCATCCGTGAAAAAGCAGAACAAACCGTAAGAATGCGTCTTTCTCAGTTTAAAAATCTGAAAAAAGAAAGACCGAATATGACGGTCGGAGTACTGGGATGTATGGCGGAAAGATTAAAAACCAAATTCTTAGAAGAAGAACAATTGGTTGACCTTGTTGTAGGTCCGGATGCCTATAGAGACTTGCCGAATCTTTTAAAAGAAACCGATGACGGAAGAGATGCTATCAACGTAATTCTTTCCAAGGAAGAGACTTACGCAGATATCAATCCTGTTCGTTTAGGAGGAAACGGTGTTACCGCATTTGTTACCATTACCAGAGGTTGTGATAACATGTGTACATTCTGTGTAGTTCCTTTTACCAGAGGAAGAGAAAGAAGCCGTGATCCACACTCTATTATTGAAGAATGTAAAGATCTTGCCAATAACGGATATAAAGAAATTACCCTTTTAGGCCAAAATGTAGACTCTTACCTTTGGTATGGAGGTGGTCCTAAAAAAGACTTTGCCAAAGCTTCTGAAATGCAGAAAGCAACCGCTGTTAATTTTGCTCAATTGCTTGATTTAGTGGCTAAAGCCGTTCCGGAGCTTAGAATCAGATTCTCTACCTCAAATCCGCAGGATATGAGCCTGGATGTATTCAGAATGATGGCGAAACACGACAATATCTGTAAATACGTACACCTTCCTGTACAGAGCGGAAGCAACAATATGCTTGAAGCAATGAACAGACAGCATACCCGTGAAGAATATCTTGATCTGATCAGAAAAGCGAAGGAAATTGTTCCTGAAGTTGCATTTTCTCAGGATATGATCGTTGGATTCTGTAATGAAACAGAAAAAGATCACCAGGATACTTTAAGCCTGATGAGAGAAGTAGAGTATGACTACGGTTATATGTTTGCGTACTCAGAAAGACCGGGAACACCAGCTCACAAAAAAATGGAAGATAATATTCCGGCTGATGTGAAACAGAGACGTCTTGCTGAGGTTATTGCGCTTCAAGGTGAGCTTTCCAGCCAAAGAATGAAATCTTATGTAGGAAGAGTGCATGAGGTGCTGATTGAAGGGATTTCCAAGAAGAATAAAAACCAATGGAAAGGAAGAAACTCTCAGAATGCTGTATGTGTCTTCGATAAACTGGAAGGACAGAAAATAGGTGACATTGTGAACGTTTTCGTGTATGATAATACGCAAGGCACACTTTTAGGGAGAACAGTAGAATAAAATTAAGTTACCATCACTAAAAAACTTAAAAAAAGAAAATATATATTCTTAAAAAAAGATCAACGGACATATTACCGTAAGATTTTTAGTAAATTGTGAAGGAAAGACAGTACTGTTCAGATTATGGTATATAATCCCGGATCTGAAAGAGATAAAAGGTTTAAAAGTAGATTATTATCAGTATTTAACCTATAAAATTGAAAATGGAAAAGTTTCAGAGGTATTACCTTAGCTTTTTGTTACTTATCGTTTACACCAATACTATTGCACAGGTCAACTGTAATGCAGTAGAGGGTGAGAACTGCAAAAAAGCGTGTGAGTTATACAACTGGGCTTCAGATTTACAAGGTTTCGCAGAATCTCAGGAAGGTTTCGATAAAGCCATTGAATTGTGCCCCGAATTCTCCCATGCTTATATGGAAAAAGCAGTTCCATATCTTAAAAACGGAGATTTCATAACCTGGAAGATTCTAATTGATAAAGCAGTTGCCTTAGATCCTAAAATGCATCTTGGCTACAGAGGCTGGACAAAGTTTCAGTTCTTGAGAGACTATAAAGGTGCCATTCAGGATTTAGAAGGATTAAAAAAATACTACTCCGGAGATTTGGGAAGATCTCAAAACGGAGACTATAATCTGGATGTAGTGAGAGCTATGTCCTATAGTGCTTTAGGACAGAAAGAAAAAGCGGCTGGGATTATAGAAAGGCTTCTGGCTACCAGAGGTTATGTGAAGGGAATGTTCGATCATTATCAGCTTGGGGTTACCTATTTTGAGCTGGGAAGATATGACAAGGCCCTGGAAAATTTTGAAAAACAAAGCAAAGAATACAACTTTGCCGAGAATATATACTTTAAAAGTAAAGTTTCTAAGATCAGAAACAAAGATTATTTGGATTTAAAAATGTTAGCCCTGCAAACGTATGATGAAGGAAAGACTATGAAAGATGTCTATACTCATCACTTTAACAAAGTCTACAGACAACAGATTGAAGCGCTGTAGAAGATTAACATTAAATCAATAATCAAAAATTTACTTATGAGCAACGAGCTACAAAACATAAAAAACCGTTTCGGAATTATCGGAAACTTTCCCGCACTCAATCGTGCCCTGGAAAAATCTATTCAGGTGGCCCCTACAGATATTTCTGTACTGGTGATTGGAGAAAGTGGAGTAGGAAAAGAATTTATTCCGAAAATCATTCATTCAGAATCAAGAAGAAAACATCAGCCTTATATTGTGGTAAACTGTGGAGCAATTCCGGAAGGAACCATAGACTCTGAGCTGTTCGGGCACGAAAAAGGAGCTTTTACAGGAGCCACCGCTACCAGAAAAGGATATTTTGAAGTAGCAGACGGCGGAACCATCTTTCTGGATGAGGTAGGAGAACTTCCTCTACAGACCCAGGTTCGTCTTTTAAGAGTGCTGGAAAGTGGTGAATTTATGAAAGTGGGTTCGTCACAGGTACAGAAAACCAATGTGAGAATTGTAGCAGCTACCAACGTTAATATGATGAAAGCTATCCATGATGGAAGATTCCGTGAGGATTTGTATTACCGTTTGAATACCGTTCAAATTGATATGCCGCCTTTGAGAGAAAGAAAAGGAGATATCCATTTGCTATTCAGAAAATTTGCCATAGACTTTGCGGAAAAATACAGAATGCCGGAACTGGAACTGGAGCAGAGTGCTGTTCATTACATAGAAAGTTATTCCTTCCCGGGGAACGTCCGCCAGCTAAGAAATTTAGTAGAGCAGATGACCGTTGTGGAAAGGAACAGAAATATCACTGCTGAGAAACTTGCTGAGTATATTCCTATGGAAACCCATCTTCCGATGGTGGTAAATACTCCAAGCACCCCTAAGCAGAGCGACTTCGGAAGTGAAAGGGAAATCATGTATAAAATTCTGTTCGATATGAGGAATGATATTAATGATTTAAAATCCTTAACTTCGGAATTAATCAAGAACAGAGGAACAGCAGATCTGAGCAACCATGAGAAAAACCTGATTAACAGAATTTATACTTCTGATAGTCAGCCGCAAGTGAATTCCGGGTCAATGTTATATTTTGAAAATAATAATGATACGCCTGCTGTTCAGACTCCCACAATTATCTCAACTCCTGACGACAGCTATGAAGATATTGAAGATATCGAAATTGAAGAAAACAGACCAGAATCCCTTTCTCTTCAAAATAATGAAAAAGATTTGATTATCAAAGCTTTGGAGAAGCATAAAGGACGTAGGAACAGAGCGGCAGATGAGCTGGGAATCTCACAAAGAACTTTATACAGAAAAATAAAACAATATAACCTGGAAGATTAGCACAACATAAATAATGAAAGTCAATTTAACACCTAAGCCGATCAATTTTAAACTCGGAGAATACATTAACAAAGGAGTCGAACTTTTAAAGAAAGATTTCGGGAATATTTTCCTGGCATTTTTAGCATGCTTTGTGATGTCTATTATTCCATTCTGTGGACTGCTTGCAATGGGCAATATGTACAAATACCTTCAAAGGCTGAACAGAAGCCAGCCGGCAAGTCCGGGAGATATTTTTGATTTCAAAGATTTCATGCCTTATTTTATGCTGCAGTTAATTATTTTTGGAGGTGTTTTATTACTTTACATTCCTTTATTGGCTGTGCTGGGTATATCAGGTGCATTATCTGATAGTCATGAACCCAATCCAATGGTTGCACTTTTTGTGTTTCCATATATATTTTTATTAATAGCAGCTATATATTACTTTGTATTAAAAGGCTTTTATATCATTCCATTAATCAGTCTTAAAGGAATCAAAGAAGTGAAAGAAGCCTGGAATATTTCAAAAATAATGACCAAAGGAAATTTATTGTCAATCTTCCTTTTCTCATTGGTAGTAAGTATTTTGTCCCAGATTGGTATTGTTGCCTGCGGGATAGGAATTTTTCTTACCTTACCGTTTTTATATACAGCGAATTATTTTGCTTATGAAGATGCTATTCAACAAATTGAGTATGATGAAATTATTGAAATCGGATCTAAAAATGAACTTTAAAATTAACAATATCAGCCTGAAACAATCACTGTTAAAGGGAATGCTTTTTGCGTTGCTGGGAGTTTTAAATTCATGTTACAGTTTTACGGGATCGTCTCTTACAGACGAGAAAACAGTTCAGATCAATGAATTTCCCAATAATGCACCTCTTGTAAACCCGGCATTATCCCAACAGTTTTCTACAGCAATACAAAACAGATTCCTTCAGAGAACCACTTTGAAAGGAACAAAAGAAAATCCGGATATCCTGATAGAAGGTGAAATTACAGACTATTCCATTACCCCTACAACAATCAGTTCCAATACCCAGACAAACCCTTCTGGTGGAGTGATTCAGCAGGCACAGAATAAACTTACGATTACCGTAAAGGTACATTATGAAAACAAGATTCATCCGGATGCAAGTTTTGACAGAACATACTCTGATGAAGCGGCTTTCAACAGTGATGTATCTCTAAGCCAGATCGAAGACCAGCAGGTAAAACTGGTAACAGATAGAATTATTAACAAGATATTTAACGACATTGTAGCGAATTGGTAAGATGAATCCGAGAGTTTTAGAATTAATAAAAAATCCGAAAAATATTCAGTCCGAAGACCTTGGTCTTTTGAAAGAAGAGATTCACACTTTTCCTTATATTCAGAATATCAGGGCACTTCACCTGTATGGGGTGCATCTGTATGAAAAAGAAAATTATCAGAAAGAGCTTTCCACTACGGCAGCATATACTACTGATAAAAAGATTCTATATCAGCTGATCAATGGAAAGATCAGACAGGAGGCTAAACCTGAAATTGTTGAAGAGAAAAAGCTTTCTAAAACAATTGAAAAACCTTCTCAATTTACACCAAAGGCGAAACCCTTTCCTATCAAAAGAGAAGAGGACGTTTCTTTGGAAAAGCCACTAGAGGAAAAAGAGAATACTTGTGTTTTACCGACTTTGCAAGACGTTAAGCACATTTACATAAATGGTGAGCGAAACAGAATTTTATTTGAAGGAGAAGAAAACTTCCTGGATGAGGAAAATTCTGAGACGATAGATATTGAATCTACCCTTGAATCGGGAACTCTGGTAACCCAGAAGGCTGAGCCTGTAGTTGAAGAACCGGATCAGGAGAAAGTAGAGCCTGTGCAGGTTGAAGCTGAGGAAAATGGTGGAGAGGAATTTACACCGGAAACCATCATTCACGAAGAACAGATTTCTTCCGAAAAAGAAGAAGAAAAGGTTGAAGAAGAAGAAAATATCAGTTTTCACGAAATAGCACCCTTAGTACCGGAAGTTAATATTGAAGAAGAGTCTGTAAAAGCAGAATCAGCAGCTCACGAAACTGAAATTGTTGCTGAGCAAGAGCCTGTTGAACAAGTGGAAATACAGGCTGAAGAAGAACAGGAAGCCGGAGAAAATTTTACACCGGAAATGATTGTCAACGAAGATCAGATTTCTGTTGAAAAAGAAAGAAGTAATGAAGAAGTGCCTTCAGTGGAATTATCTGATGCTGAAGTAAGCTTCCATGGAACAGATTCATTTATGCCGGACGTTAAAATCCAGGCCAACAACGAGGAAATAGCGGAGACCGTTGAAATTTCCAAACCGAATGTGAACAAACACGAGGAGGAAATGAGACGCCTGATTGAAGAGGTTGAGAAAAAAATGAAAGAAGCTAAGCCTGTTCCACAAGAAGAAGCAATAGAGCCTGAAATAGCTGAAGATCATGAAATTAGCTTCGCGGAAACCCAGAATTTTCATTTTTGGTCCACCAGTGCAGACAAGCCTGCAGAAATCAAAGAAGAGCCGCTGCAGAAAGAAGTTGTTGAGAATCAATTACCTGTAGAAGAAGCTAATTCTGAAGTTGCAGAAGAAAAAATAGAAGAAACTCCTGAAGTGCAATCTGCATGGAAACCAATGAGTGTGGAATCCAATATGCCGGATTCTTTAATCAGTAAGCCGGCAGTGGAAGTAACTCCTGTTACAGATGAAGGTATTATTGAAGAGACACAATCTCCCGAAGCTGTTCAGGAAGAAGTTTTACCAATAGCGGAAACTTCTGAAGCTAAGGAAGATAATGCTGCTCCAATTGAATCAACTGAAGAAGAAAAAACAGGAACTTTAAAAGAAGATGTTCCTGTGATGAATGTTTCATTCTTCGGGACCGATATTTCTACCCTTAAGGTTGAAGAAAAGAAAGAAGAACCTGTAGACAAAGTGCAGGAGGTTACTATGAAAAATACGACTCAATCATCATTAGACAGCAACGTTCCAGGTTTTATCAATACGTGGCAGAGCTGGCTTAAGATTGACAGAACAGAAGAGATTGAAAAGGAAAAATCAGAAATCAAAGAAAAGGCTATTGAGAATTTCATTGAGAACAATCCTAGAATCAGTCAGTTAAAAGAAGAAAGCACCTATGTTGTAAAAGAAAAGAATGATGATATCTCGCATTTGATGACAGAGACATTGGCTAACCTTTATTTTGAGCAGAAACTATATACAAAGGCAATAAAAGCGTTTGAAATATTAATCAAAAAGAGTCCTGAGAAAAAAGAATATTTTGAATCCAGAATTCAGGATATTAAGGACTTCAGAAGTAAAAATTAAAATAAAAAGGTACTGCTTATAACAGTACCTTTTTTTTGTTTTATAACTTTTGAGAATTGCTTTTACTGCTTCTTAATTTTTTCCAGGCCTTTCGCCCAAATACAATAACAACAATTAAGGTAATGATGGCAAATATTGCGGCCAATACCGGAGCTGCCATCGCAAGGATAGACATAATGCCCGCACCCGCTGTCTCCGTTGTTCCTACCATGGAATTTCCCAAACCTCCTGTAGTCGCTGTAGATGCAGCCCTTATTCCTGCAAATCCGGAACTGATAGTAGCTGCTGTTCCTCCACCGGCAATTAAGGCCAGTGCCCATTGTGGGAAAGTCCCAAGTTCAGCAAACTGGCTGGCAAATAATATGGAGCCTGCCACTGTTGCCATGGGAATAGAAACAGTATCCAGTAAATGATCGACAAAAGGGATGTAATAAGCCAATATCTCAATAATAGTGGCTATTCCTGTTGTAATAAGCGTAGGGAGACCCGCAAGCCATTCAAAATGCTCATTCATCGGAATCCAGTTAAAATAAGAAGCAAGGCTTACAACAAACATGGGAAGGAATACCCGGAAGCCTGTAGCTGCCGCCAATCCAATACCGATAAATGCACTGATTATATAGGAAAAATAGGGAACATTCTCTAACATATTAATTTTCAGATTTATTGTTTTCCCTAAAAGTACAAAAACTATGCGAAGATTCATATGAAACTTCATTCCATATAAAAAGTTTACTTTTTCTGTGCTTCACAAAGCTTGATAAACTGCGCCTCCACGTCCTGGAATTTCGGAGGCATCTCAGAAGAAACCCAAAACAGCATTGCCATCGTTTTTTCTCCGAAGGCTTGTTTGAAAAGATCTTTATTCAGGCGATAGCATTCTCTCAGTAATCTTTTGATGCGATTCCTGTGCACCGCTCTTTTAAAGTATCTTTTAGAAACGGAAACTCCAAATCTTGCAGCTTCTACAGGAAGGTTGGGTTTATCCTTTAGAATAATAATTCTCAGATTTCCACTCGTTCTCCATTTGCCTTTTTCAAAAAGCAAACTGATCTCCGTGTTTTTTTTGAGCTTTTCTGCTCTGGGATATTTGGAATTTGTCATTTACGGAGTGTAAATATAGTTTTTATTTTTCTCTTGCTGATTTCACAGACTAATACATAAAATCGTTTTGTAAAATCTGTAAAATAGCTGGAAAATATTTTAATCCTGATTTAATAAATAATTAATCACTTCTGAAGCAGTATACAACCCGAAAATTGCTGGCATATAGCTTATTGTTCCGTAAAAAGATCTTTTATAATTAGTTCCGTCCGTCATTTTTAAACTTTCTTCATCCTGAATATCATTAGCAAAAACACAACGAACTCCTTTGTCTATTTTTACCTTTTTCAGCCTTTTTCTTACTTGTCTTGCCAGGTGGCAGTGTTCTGTTTTGCTGATGTCCCTTACCATTACCTTGCTTGGGTCGGTTTTTCCGCCGGCACCCATTGAACTTACGATTTTTATCCTTCTTCTTTTGGCAGCAACAATCAGACAGAGTTTTGGAGTAACGCTGTCTATACAGTCCAACACATAATCAAATTTTGCAGAATCCAGAACTTCATCCATTCTTTCAGGATTTAGAAACTCATTGATTGTGGTTAAATTAAGATCAGGATTAATATCTAAAAGTCTTTCGGCTACAACTTCCACTTTATGTTTTCCTACAGTAGAACGTAAGGCAGGTAACTGCCTGTTGATATTCGTAATATCTACCGTATCACCATCCACAATCGTCATATTTCCTACGCCGGCTCTTGCCAGAAATTCAGCAGCAAAAGAACCGACACCACCTAATCCAACAACCAAAACAGTGGCTTTATTTAATTTTTCCAAACCTTCTTCTTTTACCAGAAGTTCCGTTCTTTCCAACCAGTACTTATCCATTTTTTATCGTCTCTAAATTTTCTAAAATTTGTTCATTGAGCTGTTCCAAAGAAATACCTTTTATTTCTGAAACCTTACCATACAATTCTTCAATGTTAAAATCTTCATTGTCAGTTTCTAAAAAGAATTTGTCTAAGGGAGTGTTTTTTAAAATATCCTGCAAAGATAAATTATACAAAACAGCTTTTCCAAAACTCAGGTAAAAATTATTAGCAAGAAGGTCTTCTGCAATTTGATGCTTTTTGTTAAAACCATGAATAATCATGGGCTGTTCGGCCTTCTTTTTAAAAGAAATGACTTCATAAAATTTTCTGACACAATGAATAATCATCGGTTTTCTGACTTCGTTAGCCATCCTGATCTGTCTTAAGAAAACTTCTTCCTGGATTTTCTGATCTATAGAAACCAAAGAATCTAAACCACATTCACCAATAGCAAAACAGTTTTGAAACATCATGCCTTTCATCCATAAAAACTGCTGTTCGAGATTATTAACATCAATATCCTGGGGATGAATTCCTATAGAATAAGGAAAGTCGGGCGGAATTTGTCCACTGTTCAGATTGTAAATTCCGTTTCTGATATATTTCTTATGATGATGAAAATCAAAAAAGTCCATAGTCAAAAGTAAGTATTTTCAGAATTAATTTAAAATTATTAAACGATCGTTTATAAATGTGTTAAAAATTTCTTAACTTTACTCAAAGTACACTTCATGAAAAAAAAATTTACAGAAAAACAGATTCACATACTGGATATTGCAGAAGAGCTGATTGCAAAAAAAGGATACGAGGGAACTTCTGTAAGAGATATTTGTTCTAAAGCAAATATCAATGTCGCCATGATCTCTTATTATTTCGGTTCTAAAGAGAAAATGATGTCTTATCTCTATCAGTACAGGGTACTGAAAACCAGAGAGAATTTTTCAGAATTTGCAGATACAATCAAGGATGGTAAACCTGAAATGCAATTACGGGAAATGATTAAATATATCGTTTCTCAGCTTTTCAAGTATAATTATTTCCATGGTTTTGTGACCCAGGAGCTTCGTCATACAGAAAATCTGAAAGATGAACTGCTGGATTTCTATCAGCTATTTGTGAAAAAACTGGACGAAGTCATTAAAAAAGGTGTCGCATCAGGAGTTTTTACTTTTACACCCAAACCTGAAGACATTCTTACCATGATTATCGGCTCCACTTTATTTGTCATCAGGAATAAAAATTTCTATGAGCTCTATGTTCCGAGCAAAAATGAGGAAACCTATGCAAAAGAAGCGGAGAAAAAGGTGAGAATGAATCTTTTATTAAGTGTTTTTGCGATTTTGGGATACGCTGCAGACTAAAATTACGTTAAATATTCATAAAAAAAAATCTATTGGCAAAAAAGTTATATTTTTGCAAATTAGTAAATCGGCTGTATAATCCGAAAACTGTTGAATTTTATATATGAAAAAATATATTTTAGGTCTTTTTGCTGTAGCGGTGATTACATCTTGCGTAAGCCAGCAGGAAAGAGCAATGAGAAGTGCTGATAAAGAATTTATCTTAAAGGCTGCTAATGATAATTTTGCTAAGAAAAAGTGGAAAAATGCATTGGCGCTTTATGACAGACTTGCCAATCTTGTGGCAGGAACAGATGATTTTCCTAACGTAGGTTTCAATACAGCTTATGCCAACTATTATGACAAAAGTTATAAGCTGGCAGGTCACCAGTTTAAAAATTTCGCCGTAAGTTTCCCTAAAGATCCGAGAGCAGAAGAAGCAGCATACATGTCTGCATTATGCTACTATGAAGGGTCTATGGATTATAACCTGGATCAGTCAAGTACAGAATTGGCGATCAATGAACTTCAGGACTTCCTGAACAATTATCCTAACTCTGAAAGATCTAAAAATATCAGCCAGTTAATTGATGAGTTGTCTTATAAGCTGGAATTTAAAGCATATGAAAACGGAAGACAATACTACAAAATGGGTGAGTACAAAGCAGCCAATGTAGCATTTGAAAATGTTTTGGAAGATTTTCCAAGTACAAAACTTCGCTCAAAAATTTATGACTATATCATGAAATCACGTTATGAACTGGCGATGAAATCTGTATATAATCTTAAAGATGAGCGTATTGAAAGTGCTCTTACTTATACAAAGCTGGTAGAAAAAGAACTGCCTAACACGGAATATTCTAAAACAGCAGCTGATCTTAGAGAAAAGCTGGAAAAGGAAAAACAGAATTTCGTAGGGGTGAAAAAACAAACGGAGGCCAAAATTGCGGCTTTGACTGCCAAACAGAAAAAAGAAGCTGAAAAACTGGCAGATAAAGATAAAACAGAACAGCAAATTAAAGATCAGATCAGTAATGAAAAGAAAGCAATGCAGTTACAGAGGGACAGTGCAGCACTTAAGACCCCTCCTCCTGCAGCGACTTTCAAAATTCAAAGATAATTCGTAAATTTGCCATCTTAAAATAAAAATAATTTTCTCAAAATGAGTGTAAAAGATACAAAAGCAGAAGTAAATACTATTACTTACGACAAAGATAAGATTGAAGATAAAGTAGGTTCAATCTATGAAGCTATTGTTATCATGGGAAAGAGAGCAGAGCAGATCAATGCGGAGATCCGTACGGAACTTCACAACAAATTGGATGAATTTGCTGTTCACAATTCTACATTAGAAGAGGTTTTCGAAAACAGAGAGCAAATTGAGATCTCTAAACATTACGAAAAGCTTCCAAAGCCAACTTCAATTGCTATTGAAGAATGGTTAAACGAAGATGTTTATTTCAGAAAAACAGAAGAGAGAAAGTAATCTTCTGTATTTTAATAAATCAAGGTCATAAAGGAATTCACTTCTTTTATGACCTTTGTTGTTTTAAACCCTCATTGTGTGGGAAAAAATAAGTACTTTAGTATTTCAAAAAATTAGAACTCAATGAGTGTTTCCGGTAAAAAGATACTTATCGCGGTCTCTGGAGGAATCGCAGCTTACAAAATCCATTTTCTGATCAGAGACTTTGTGAAGAAAGGTGCCGAAGTACAGGTTATTATGACGCCTGTTGCAGAAAATTTTGTAACGAAACTAAGCCTGTCTACATTATCCAAAAAACCGGTGTATTCGGATTTTTATAGTGATAACGGAACATGGAACAGTCATGTGGAAATGGCTCTGTGGGCAGATGTTATGATCGTTGCCCCATGTACAGCCAATACACTGTCTAAAATGGTTCACGGAATGTGTGATAACCTCGTTATTGCCACCTATATGTCTGCCAAATGTCCGGTATTTATTGCGCCTGCAATGGATCTTGATATGTATGCACACCCTTCTACAACAAAGAATCTGGAGCTTGCAGAAAGCTTTGGACATATTATCGTTCCTGCAGAAAACGGAGAGTTGGCCAGCGGACTGATCGGACAGGGAAGAATGGCAGAGCCGGCAACAATTTTTAATGCTGTTGAAAAGTACTTTAAGTCAGATATCCAATCCCGAAGCCTTGAAGGAAAAACGGTTTTAATTACTGCCGGGCCTACCTATGAAGCGATAGATCCGGTAAGATTCATCGGAAATCATTCATCAGGAAAAATGGGATTCTCCCTCGCAGAAGAAGCTTCAAAAAGAGGAGCAAAAGTAATTCTGATTTCAGGGCCTAGTTTTCAAACCATTAATGATCCGAATGTTGAGCTTCATAAAGTAACTTCAGCCAAAGAAATGCTGGCCAAGGTATTTGAATTTTACGACAGAATAGACATTGGAATTGCCAGCGCAGCAGTAGCAGATTATGCTCCAAAGGACGTAGCTAAGGAAAAAATCAAAAAAAATGATGAAAACCTGACTATTGAATTGGTTAAAAACCCAGACATCCTTAAAACAATGGGCGAAAAGAAAACCCACCAGTTTTTGGTAGGATTTGCGCTGGAAACTCAAAATGAAGAAGAAAATGCCAGAGGAAAACTGGAAAAGAAAAATCTGGATATGATCGTTCTCAATTCCTTGCGTGACGAAGGAGCCGGTTTTAAAAATGATACCAATAAAATCAAGATATTTACCAAAACAGGGAAGAAGGAATTCAATCTGAAATCCAAGGATGAAGTAGCAAAAGATATTCTCAATTTTGTTGAGGCTCAACTTTTAAAATAATTTTAATAAATTTCCGTTCTCAATTTTTAATAGACAATGAAAAAAATTATAAGTTTATTTTTTCTGTTATTTCTATACACCCAAAGTTTTTCTCAGGAGCTGCTGTCAACGGTACAGGTCAATTCCAATCAGCTGGGAGGAAGTAACCAGCAGGCCTATAAAGCATTGGAGAAAAGTCTCAGGGATTTTATTAATAATACAAGCTGGACAGGTAAAAAGCTTCAGAATTTTGAAAAAATAAAATGTGCTTTTTCCATTGTTATTTCTGAAAGGGACGTGAATAAATTCAAAGGAACTATTGTTATTCAGGCAGTAAGACCTGTTTATAATACCACCTATGAATCTCCTTTACTGAACCTTCAGGATCAGAGATTTGCTTTTGAATATATTGAAAATGAGAGTCTTATTTTTAATGAAAGACAGTTTTCCGGAAAGAATCTCACAGATGTGATCAGTTTCTATATCTATGTTATTCTGGGTCTGGATGCAGATAGCTTCCAGTCTATGGGAGGATCACAATGGTACGCAAAAGCACAGCAGATTGCACAGAATTCCCAAAACAGAAACTATGAGGGCTGGAATACCATCAATGAGCCAAGAAGCCGTTCTATTCTGATCAACGAAATTATGAACCCTAATTGGGCGCAGCTACGTTCCACTATCTATACTTACCACAGAGCTGGATTAGATAACCTTTTCAACCAGGATCAGACTGCCGGGAAAAAAGTTATTTTTGATGCACTGATGCAATTAAAAATGTACGAAAACAACTTCCAGCAGGCGTTCTTCTTTAATCTGTTCATGGACACCAAAAGCGATGAAATTTTCAATATCTTCAATTCCGGAAATAATGGAGGACTGATTCTTAATGATCTGAAACAAACAATGATCATCCTTTCACCGAAGAATATAGAGAATAAGTGGAATAAATGGAAAGTCTAAAAATTGATGGATAAGTTGAGAGATGGCCGCTTGATTATTAAAAAGTCATTAAAAAATATTTTGTTCCTTCACAAAAAAACCATTACTGTCCGGTATTCATACATTGATAATATCAATATTTATGGTATGAATTAACAGGTCGCTCCTACGGAGCTATAATTTTAAAACAAATACGTCCTATTAACAGTTAGCTCCCACAGGAGCTGGATTTGATCCCATTGAGATCCACTGTTAGCAGAAAAAATAAAGTCCCGGAGGAGCGATCTGTTAATTGTGCTTTAATTAATCGGACAGGAATGAAAAAAAACTTATTTTTACAGTTCAAACTCAAATTGGATTATAACCCGGATTATCAATGCTTTCGAGAATTTACATTAAAAACTTTGCCCTGATTGATACCCTTGAAGTATCATTGAAAAATGGTTTACAGGTCATTACCGGAGAAACGGGGGCAGGTAAATCTATTATTCTAGGTGCTCTCCGGCTTATTTTAGGTGAAAGAGCAGATGTAAAATCAATTGCCAAAGCTGAAGAAAAAAGTGTGGTGGAAACCGAGTTTTCTCTCAACAATCAGTTTAAGAAATTCTTTATTGAAAACGATCTGGACTACGAGTTGCAGACGATTATCCGAAGAGAAATACTGCCCTCAGGAAAATCCCGTGCATTCATTAATGATGTACCGGTAACGTTGGATATTCTTAGAGAACTTTCCTCACAGCTGATCGATATCCATTCCCAGTTTGAAACATCCAATCTTTTTACCTCAGAATATCAGTTTAAAATTATTGACGGACTTTCTGATAATAAAAAAATTATTGAAGAGTATCAACAGGAGTTTTCTGAATTTCAAACGCTGAAGTTGTTGTTGAAAAAGCTGAAAACCCAACTTTCGGAATCTAATAAAGAAAGCGATTATAAAGAATTTTTACTCAACGAATTGGAAGAGCTCAAGCTTGACGATGTTGATTTTGAAGATGTTCAGAATCAGCTTTCTATTCAGGAAAATGCAGGAATGATCTCCGAAAATGTAGGGCAGATTTTATCAAGGTTTCATCAGGAGGAAATAGGAATTCTGTCATTCTTTAATGAAGCAACCAGTAAACTTTCAAAGATTTCCGAAGTTTCTACCAGTTTCGCTGAACTTGATTCAAGACTGGAAACCTCATTTGTAGAACTTAAAGATATCATTTCCGAACTTGAACATGAAGCGGAAAGAGTGGAAATCAATCCTGAGAACCTGATATACCTTACCGATCTTAATAATAAAATCAACGCTTTATTTCTTAAACATAATGTTTCAGACCTTAATGAACTCATTGAGATCAGAAATCAGCTGGCAGGAGACCAGAAAGGAGCCTCAGACCTGGAAACACAGATTGAAGAAACTGAGAAAAATATTTCTCAAAAAGAAAAAACACTGCAGAGCCTTGCTGCAAAACTTTCAAAGAACAGACACAAGAATGTTCCTGTTTTCATTAAAAAAGCAGAAAGTCTTCTCAAGAAATTAGGACTCGAAAAAGCAAAAGTGGATATAGAATTACAGGATGCTGATGAATTTAATCAGTTTGGAAAAGAAAGTATTCAATTACTGTTTCAGGCCAACTCCGGCTTTCCTTTAAAGCCAATTCAAACGGCTATTTCAGGAGGAGAAAGATCAAGGGTTATGCTTGCGGTAAAGAAAATCATTGCAGAAAGTGATGAACTGCCAACTTTGATTCTTGACGAAATAGATACCGGTGTTTCAGGAAAAGTAGCTGAAGAAATCGGAAACCTGATGAGAGAAATGTCTGAAGACATGCAGTTAATTGTTATTTCCCACCTTGCACAGGTTGCTGCTAAAGGAAACGACAATTATAAAGTAGTAAAACAAGATATTTCCGGAAGAACACAATCTACCATCATTCCTTTGACTAATGAAGAAAAACTGAACGAAATTGCCCAGTTACTATCCGGAAGTAAAATTACGGAAGCTGCTTTAGCACAGGCAAAAGAACTTATTGGATAATAGAATAAATCCACTTTTTCTTAAAGATTTGTAACATATTTTACTTTATATTTACTAATGTAAAAAACTAAAATATGTTTCTAAAGTTCCTTAAGCTTGAAATCAAAAGCTTTTTTCGTGGTACATCTTTAGGGATCAATCTGACCATGAAAATCCTCCGTTTTATTGCAATACTTTATTTCGTGGGCTGTCTTGTAGGTGGAGCTTTTATTGCTTTCTTCTACTTGCAGGAGGAGATGCATCAGAATCCTGTAAAGCTGGTTTCAAAATTCATGATCGTTGCCTGGATTATTGATCTTGTTCTCAAATATCTATGGCAGGAAATTCCTACGCAGAATATCAAACCCTTCCTTACGATGAATATCCGGAAGAATACACTAGTCAATTATATGCTGGCTAAAACTTTTCTTTCGGCATTCAGCTGGCTGAGTTCCTTATTCTTTATTACCTTTTCACTGATTGCTGTATTCAATGGATATAGTATTTTGGGAATTTTGTTATGGCTTACAGGAGTGATTTCATTGTTGTATCTGAATAATTTTATCAACATTTTCTTCAACGGTAAAGAAACCCTGGCAGTAGTTACAGGAATATGCTTTCTTGGTATAGGAGCTTTGGCCTATTACAATATTGTTCCTGTTTTGTCATATTCCGAGTTGGTTTTCTTTAGTTTCTATGAAAAGCCCTATTTCGTACTGATACCTGTAGCTTTATTCATAATACTGTGGTGGGTCTGTTTCCGTTACTTACGTAATGAGTTTTATCTGGATCAGGGACTTGAAGCGAAGAAAACGGTCGGGAAAACAGAAAACATTGCCTTCCTGAATAAATATGGCGTTATCGGGACATTTATCAATAATGATATTAAAATGTTGAGACGTAATAAAGTACCCAAGGGAATTTTGCTGGGCAGCTTTATGTTTCTGTTCTACGGATCGCTGATGTTTACTTCCTCAATGTACAAAACACCGGCAATGATGATGGTTATGGGACTTTTTGTAACAGGAGGCTTTCAGTTTCTTTTTGGACAGAGAGTTCCCGCTTTTGACAGTTCCTACTATCCATTGATGATGACCCTGAATGTTCCCTATAAAGAATATTTAAAAGCGAAATGGTGGCTGATGAATATTGTGACGGGAATTTCCATCATTATAGCCCTGTGTTATGCCTATTTCGGGTGGGAAGTATACGTTACATTTTTTGCAGCAGGATTATATAATATAGGGGTGAATTCTCAATTTACCTTGTGGTCCGGAGCTTTCAATAAAACTCAGATTGACCTGAATTCAAAAGAGAAAAGACTGGGACAGAAAGGAAGCTTCAATATGATCGCTATACTTCTGCTGATTCCTAAAATGCTTCTCCCGATGGGTGTTTTTGCCTTAACAAAATATTTGTGGGGAATTACCGGAGGAGTAGTCAGTATTGCCATTATCGGGATCGTAGGATTTTTCCTGAGAGAGAAAATCTTCGATATTATCGTAAAACTTTACAAGAAAGAAAAATACAGCACACTGGATGCATTTAAAAATATAAGTTAAGCCATGATCAATATACAAAATTTATCTAAAACATACGGAAAAGCAACGGTTCTTAATATCGAACATCTTGAAATTCCCAACGGGGAAACATTTGGCCTCGTAGGAAATAACGGAGCCGGAAAAACAACTCTTTTCAGCCTGATGCTTGATTTAATTCAGGCTACTACAGGATCTGTAAGCATCGACGGAATTAAAGTCAATGAATCTGAAGCCTGGAAAAATAAGGTTTCAGCCTTTGTAGACGACACATTTCTTATTGGCTATCTTACTCCAGAAGAATATTTTTATTTCATTGGAGAGTTGAGAGGGCAGAACAAAGCATCAGTAGATGAATTCCTGAAGCCTTTTCATGATTTTTTCAATGGAGAAATCCTTAAGTCGGGGAAATATGTCCGCGATCTTTCAAAAGGGAATCAGAAAAAGGTAGGAATTGTAGGCGCTATTATTGGAAATCCTGAGATTATTATTTTGGATGAACCTTTTGCGAATCTCGATCCATCCACACAGATTAAACTTAAAAACCTGATCAAGGAATTATCAAAACAGGATGGTGTTACTTTCCTTATTTCAAGCCATGATCTTTCCCACACCACGGAAGTATGTAACAGAATTGTTGTTGTGAACAAAGGCCTTTTGGTAAAAGATATTCAGACCAACCCGGAAACATTGAAAGATCTGGAACAATATTTTGCAGATCAGGTTTCAGTTTCGGATATTTAATACCACAAAAATAGAGGTATGAATACGACAGAATCACAGAATGTAACAGATTATCCAAATAGCAATACTATTTTTATGGTCTGGAAGCTTCATGACAGTCCACAGCTGAAAAATGTTTTTCAGGAATTATGCGCATTGGTGTTAAATCTTAATAATTCGGTGTTTAACCGTTTCCCGGATAGCAGGGCAAGCTGTGTCATGGGAATTGGTGCAGATGCATGGAGAACATTGGAACTTCCAACACCTCTGCCCAAAGAATTGGTCAGCTTTGAAGAAATAAAAGGAGTAAAACATACAGCTGTTTCCACTCCCGGAGATCTTCATTTTCACCTGAGAGCAGATAACAATAGTATTATTTTCGATATGGCGGTTGAAATATCCGGATTGCTAAGTTCAGTAGCTGAAAGTATTCTGGAGATTCATGGATTCAAATATTGGGATGCACGTTCTATTCTCGGTTTTGTAGACGGTACAGAAAATCCTCATGGGGAAGACCGTGATTATTTTGGAAAAATAGGAGATGAAGATCCTGAATATAAAGGAGGAAGTTATCTGTTTGTTCAGAAATATCTTCACAATATGGATGCCTGGAAGAGCTTATCAACAGAAGATCAGGAGAAAGTAATCGGGAGGTCAAAGAAAAATGATATTGAAATGTCTGATGCTGTAAAACCTTCGAATTCACACATTGCGTTAGCCAATATAGAAGGCGAGAATGGTGAAGAATTGAAAATTGTCAGAGATAATATGCCTTTTGGGAATCCTTCTACGAATGAGTTTGGAACTTACTTTATTGCCTATTCAAGTACATTTGCAACAACAAAAAAAATGCTGACCCAAATGTTTATAGGTGATCCTCCGGGAAATTATGACAGAATTTTAGATTTCAGTACAGCAGTTACCGGAACACTTTTCTTTGTTCCTACCAGAAATATGCTTGATGAATTCTCAGGATAATATAGAAAAGGCTGTCTCAATCTGAGGCAGCCTTTATCAGTTATTTTTAGAGAAGTTATGACCCTTTATTGTTGCAATTGAGCTTATGATTAAGCGGGTATACCAGTATCACACATACCAACAGGAGTCAGACAAAATGCAGAAGAGTTGCAAGGATCTACATCAGGTTTTGTACAGCATGCATAATAGCCGTTAGCTTCTACCAGGTAAAGATTACCAAGGCATGTAAAGCCTCCTCCTAATACTGCTTTTAAATTTTCTCTTTCTAATTTTTTTAAATTTTTCATAGGTTTAGTTTTAAATTAATTACATCCCTAATATAGGAAAAAAATGAACATGGAATATTCTTTGTTAAAATGTTGTTTTTCAGTTTTTTATTTGGAAATTTTTCTTTTGTTTTTTTGAAGTAAAAAGGGAGAAGAATTTGTAACTCCGGGTAAAAAAGATCAACTTATTGTAAAAAAGAATAATTTTTTTCAAAAACATTGTAACTTTTTTTTGTTTTGAGTGTCTTTAGTATAGAAACAGCATAAGCATGAAACTTTTGTTCGGAAATAAAAAGAATGATTTGTTGAGCCTCCTGAAGAAACAGGATCCGGCTGCACAGAAGATTTTCTATGAACAGAACGTGAAGAGATTCCTGAGTGTAAGCAAAAGCTATGTGAGCGATTTGTATCAGGCAGAAGATTGTCTCATTAAAGCGTTCTGTAAAATTTTTAAGCATATAGAAAGCTTCAGAGGAGAGTCGAACCTGGAAAGCTGGGCAAGAAGAATTGTGGTCAATGAATGCCTTAATTTTATCAAAAGTCATAAAACAGTTTTCTATCTGGACGAGATTAATCAGTCTTTTCACGAAGACATTCATGAAGCTGAGATTGATTGCGATTTTAATGCTCAGGAGCTTTTAGATCAGCTTCCCGATGCCTACAGAATGGTTTTTAACCTGTATGTACTGGAAGAATATTCTCATCAGGAAATTGCTGATACTTTGCAGATTTCAGTGGCTGTCAGCAAGACACAGCTGTTCAGAGCAAAAGAAAAATTGAGAAAGATCTATTTTCAACAACAAAAAAAAGTGAAAAATGAAAACGTCTAAAGAAAATATTGGATTTCAGATCAAAAAGCAGATTGAGGAAAGAGAAATTGCTCCATCAAGGGATCTGTGGTCCGAAATTGAGCTTCAGAACAGCAATAATCACCGTTCCAAATCGAAAATGAACTGGCTTTTAATAGCTGCCTGTTTGATTTTGATATTCAGTTTGGGGAGCGTTCTTTTTTTTCTTAATGAACCTTCAGAAACTAATCCGGTAATTGTAAAACAAGCGGGAGAAAAAAAGACAGAAGAAATTATAAAAATTCCAGTTCAGAATGCTGTTCCTTTGGCAGTTGAGAATAATAATAAAAAGGAAGTAAAGCAAACACTTTCCCAGGATAAACAAGAAGTGATTTCTCCGGTGGCAATTGGTCAGAATAAACTTATTCCTAAAGAAACTCTTCCTTTGAAGAAGCTGGATATCACCCAGATTTCCAATCCTAAACTTATGGCAAAAGCCGATTCTATAAAAACACCGGTTAAAAAGAAAAAATATGTAGACCCATCCACACTTCTTTTCTCAGTAGAGCATAAAGATGTCATCGAAAAAACAAAAGATGGAAGTAACGTGGCCACTACTATAGATCTGAATGCCAGATAATATATCCGTAAAAATTTAAAATTAATACTATGATCAAGAAATTAATCGTAATGGGATTGCTGTGCTCTTTTTCAGCATCATTCTATGCACAGAAGACCTTTAATATTAACCTGTCTTCTAAAAAAGATACAGAGGTAAGCCCTATTGTAAAAGAAAAAGTAGAAGAATATGCTGCAAAAATCAATACCATCATCCAGGAAGAGAAAAAGCTGATGGAAGAAGAACTGTTGGTTCTACAGGCCAAAAACCTGGATAAGGCAGATTTCGACAGAGAAAAAGCCCGGATTGCAGACCGTTATTCCGAGAAAATGGATAAGAGAATTGAGGAACTTGGATTTGATCTGGATGACGTTATCCAAAAACAGGTAAGATATTCCCTTTTGAATACTGATGTCACCTCTAAAGATGAGCTTAAAGAAAAACTGTTGAAAAAATTCCGTCCCAGCAGAAGCTTTACAGGGTATTTCTCTTATGGAATTATGACTTTAACAAACAGTTCTCAGGATAATGAACTGGATAAAAACATAGGATACGCCAATAATCTTGAATTTGGGCTGAAACTGAACTATCAGCTTAGCAGAACCAGCCCATGGGCCATTGTCTCCGGATTAGGGTTTTCATGGAGAACGGTAAGAGCAGATAATAATATGCTTTTTACAAGAAGTGCAGATCAGGGAGTTGCTTTGGCACAATACAGTGGAAACCTTGATAAAAGCAAGCTGAGAACAGGATATATTATGGTTCCTCTTGGGGTGCAGTATAATTTTTCTAAACTTAAAAATGCCGGAATGGATATCCAATACCGCAGTTATTATACCGGATTTAAAATAGGAGCCAATGTTTACGGTGGTGTAAAGATGTCTACCAATAATATTGTAAAAGGAAATGATGGCGAAACAAGAGACCGAGGGAATTATCAGGTAAATCCTTTTGTCTATGGAGCGCAGATTACGTTTTCATACAACAGCTTCAGTCTGTTTGTGAAAAAAGATTTCAGCAACTTCTTTAAAGACAGTTATTTCAAAAATGATAAAGCACTGATATTCGGCGTGGCCATCGGATTGGATTAAATAAATTTTAATAGCAAAATGAAAAACTCCGGGAAAGGCTCCCGGAGTTTTTGCATTGTATCAGTTATAGAATCATTATTTTAAGCTTCCTACCATATCTTCAGGTTTTACCCATTCGTCGAACTGTTCAGCAGTTAACAAGCCAAGATTAATGGCTTCTTCTTTTAACGTGGTTCCATTTTTATGGGCTGTTTTAGCAATTTTAGCGGCATTTTCATATCCGATATGAGTATTTAAAGCCGTTACCAGCATTAAAGATTTGTCTACCAGTTCTTTAATTCTCTCGTGATTTGGCTCAATACCTACTGCACAGTGATCATTGAAGGAAATACATGCATCTGCAATCAATTGAGCAGACTGTAAAAAATTGTAAGCCATTACAGGTTTGAAAACATTCAGTTCATAATTCCCTTGAGTTCCGGCAAACGAAATTGTTGTGTCATTTCCTAGAACCTGTGCACAAACCATCGTCATTGCTTCATTTTGAGTAGGATTTACTTTCCCCGGCATAATAGAAGATCCCGGTTCATTCTCAGGAATATGAATTTCCCCGATTCCGGAACGAGGACCTGATGCCAGTAATCTTACATCCTGAGCAATTTTATATAAAGAAACAGCCAGTTGCTTTAATGCTCCGTGAGATTCTACAATCGCATCATGAGCAGCAAGGGCTTCAAATTTATTTTCAGCAGTAACAAAAGGATGTTTTGTGAACTGAGCAATATATTCCGCTACTTTTACATCATAGCCTTTCGGAGTATTCAAACCTGTTCCTACAGCAGTTCCCCCCAATGCCAGTTCAGAAAGATGAGGCAATGTATTTTTTAAAGCTCTCAATCCGAATTCCAGTTGTGCCACATATCCTGAAAATTCCTGTCCAAGAGTAAGTGGAGTAGCATCCATCAGGTGGGTTCTTCCGATCTTTACCACATCTTTGAATGCTTTTGATTTCTCAGCTAATGTATTTTTTAGTTTCTCAACAGCCGGAATGGTTACCTCCACCACTTTTGTGTAAGCTGCAATGTGCATGGCTGTGGGATAGGTATCATTCGAAGACTGGGATTTATTCACATCATCATTCGGGTGGATTTCAGATTTTTCACCCAATGTTCCACCGTTATTAACGTGAGCTCTGTTTGAAATTACTTCATTCACATTCATATTCGATTGTGTTCCGGAACCTGTCTGCCAGATCACCAATGGAAACTGATTATTCAATTTTCCCTCCAGGATTTCATCACATACTTTCGCAATCATATCTCTTTTCTCCGAAGAAAGTACTCCCAGGTCTGTATTGGCATAAGCAGCAGCCTTCTTTAGATAAGCAAAAGCTTCAATGATTTCATGCGGCATTGAACCTTCAGGTCCTATTTTGAAATTATTTCTGGAACGTTCCGTCTGTGCACCCCAAAGTTTATCTGCAGGAACCTGCACTTCTCCCATGGTGTCTTTTTCTATTCTGTAATTCATAGTGGTTGAAATTTGTATGATCTTTTTATTCTAAGCCATAAATATGTTGATATTATTCATGTTTTATGAAAAAATAATGTTTTGGCTTCGTTTATTTAGCTTCTATAAAGGTACTTATAAACTCAGAAACCTCCAATTTATAATCATTATAAATATCAATATAAATGACTGATTTTACTCATATTTTTTTAAAGGAGGCGTATTTTTGCACAAACAAAAATTGAATGGATTTTAGATATCAGGATCCGTATCCTATTCAGAAAGATGATACGGTGTACAAGAAGCTTACATCAGATTACGTAAAGGTTGAAAAACTGGGTGACAGAGAAATTTTAACAATAGATCCGAAAGGACTGGAGCTGTTAGCTGAAGAAGCTATGGCAGATGTTTCTTTCATGCTTCGTTCTTCACACTTAGAAAGCCTTAGAAGAATCATTGATGATCCTGAAGCTACTGATAATGACAGATTCGTTGCTTATAACCTTTTACAAAACGCTGCAGTAGCCGTTGAGGGAGCTCTTCCTTCATGCCAGGATACAGGAACAGCTATCGTAATGGGAAAGAAAGGTGAAAATGTATATACAGGAGTAGAAGATGGGGAATACCTGAGCAAAGGAATTTTCAATACCTATCAGAAAAGAAACCTAAGATATTCTCAGGTCGTTCCTTTGACCATGTTTGATGAGAAGAATTCAGGATCTAACCTTCCTGCACAGATTGATATCTATGCCAAAAAAGGAGATTATTACGAATTTTTATTCTTAACAAAAGGAGGAGGTTCAGCCAACAAAACATTCTTATATCAAAAGACAAAATCTTTACTGAACGAAAAATCTCTTGAAGAGTTCGTTAAAGAAAGAATTTCAGACCTTGGAACAGCTGCCTGCCCGCCTTACCACCTGGCATTGGTCATTGGAGGAACTTCAGCAGAAGCCAACCTTGCTGCAGTGAAAAAAGCTTCGGCAAAATACTATGACCATCTTCCAACAGAAGGAAATGAGGCCGGACAGGCATTCAGAGACCTTGAATGGGAAGCAAAAGTTCAGAAAATCTGCCAGGAAAGTGCTATCGGAGCTCAGTTCGGAGGAAAATACCTTACTCATGATGTAAGAGTGATCAGACTTCCGAGACATGCTGCATCTTGTCCTGTAGGAATGGGTGTTTCTTGTTCTGCGGACAGAAATATCAAAGGGAAAATCACAAAAGAAGGGATCTTCCTTGAGCAGTTGGAGCAGGATCCAAAAAGATTCTTACCTGATACACCTCCACACTTAGAAGAAGCAGTTGAGATTAACCTGAATAAGCCAATGCCGGAAATTCTTGCGGAACTTTCTAAATATCCGATCAAAACCAGATTAAAACTGAACGGAACATTAATCGTAGCAAGAGATATTGCTCACGCAAAAATCAAAGAAATTATCGACAGCGGAAAACCAATGCCTGAATATTTCAAAAATCACCCGATTTATTATGCAGGACCAGCAAAAACTCCCGAAGGAATGGCTTCAGGAAGTTTCGGGCCTACTACAGCAGGGAGAATGGACGTTTATGTGGATGAATTCCAAAGCCACGGTGGAAGTATGATCATGCTGGCAAAAGGAAACAGAAGTAAAGATGTTACCAATGCCTGCCATAAATACGGAGGTTTCTACCTTGGATCCATCGGAGGGCCGGCTGCTATTCTTGCCAAAGACAATATTGTGTCTGTAGATGAAGTAGACTTCCCGGAATTAGGAATGGAAGCGGTAAGAAAAATCGAAGTAAAAGATTTCCCTGCATTCATTATTTCTGATGATAAAGGCAACGATTTCTTCGCAAATCTTGCTCACTAATTAGTTTAAAACGAAAATAAATAATAAAATAGAGCACTGATCTTTTGTGTAAAAAAGAAAAAAGCTTTATTTTTGCCTAAAATCTTAAAGAGAATGATAACGATATTATCAGCATTTTGGCCGTTCTACCAGTTCCTTTGGACTATATTCTTCATTACTATGTTCTTAGTAGGTTTCTGGTGTATTTTTATGTTCTTCGGATTAGTAATCCCAATGTGGCTAACTGAAGGTTTGAAAGAGTATTTCGGAAAAGTAAAGCCTTTCGACCCTGAGGATATCAGAAGAAAGCTTATTTCTGAGCAGGAAGGTGTAGAGGTTATCTATAGCGAGCCTAAAGGAAACGGACCTTTCCTTCACGATCACGGACATCATCATTAATTGATTGTCATTGCTTTTTCACCTGAATTCTGAAAAAGTAATATCAAAGCAAAACAACATATACAAAACCGCTTAATTCGTTAGGCGGTTTTTCTATTTATTATTCCTGAGGCTTTCCGGAGACACTCCAAATTTCTTTTTAATGGCCCGGGTAAAGTTCTGAAGATATTCATAACCGCATTCAATAGCGATCTCTTTGATCATAATTTCTTTATCGGTGATCAGTTTCTTTGCTTTCAACATCCTGAGTTCCGAAATGTAATGGGCAATCGTTGTATGATACTGAGTTTTAAACTCCTTTCTGATGATATTCTGGTTAAGACCAAAATATTTTCCTATTTCCTCCGCCTTTATATTCCTGTGATAATTCTCGTCAATGAATTTCCTGATCATTTCGGGAGTCTTTGGAGTAGCCTCCAATAGATTTTTCTCATTAAATTGCTCGAAGATCAGAATAAGAAGCTTAATAATTTTGGCTTCGATAAATAATTTCTGCATAATTCCACGCTTGGTATAACCCAGAATTTCTTTGACAATCATATGCATTTCGACCGTCATATCCGGTGGTGTTTCTTTATGAAGGAATATGAAATTATTATGAATCATATTTTCGAGAATCTCAGCATTCTCACGATTAAGCTCGGGATTGATGAGGTTAAAAATATATTGGTAATTAATCTGAATCTGAAGATATCTCAGGATTTCCTGATTTTCTGTCCATAATTCAGCAACACTTTCTTCAGGAGAATAATGAAGAATATATTGATTCTTTTTAAATACAAACTGAGTTCCGCAATCGTGAGCTTCCAGATTAATACCCTCACTTAGCAGGAAAAGCAGATTAAAACTTGACTTACCCTCCAGCATATGAGACTTGAAGGATTCATCAGGGCACAGGTCCTCCTGCATAATGATTTTGATGTCCTCGGATCTGAACAAAAGCCCACTTTTTGATTGACTCCTCATACAACACATTTTTACGGCCATGGTACAACTTCTTATGATAAAAGTCCTTCGCAGGATAACCAAAAGTTCAAAAATGATAACTCGGGGTAAATTATGTGAGGTACTTTTGCGCAAAATTAAATTAAATTTAGAATAATTAAAAATAATATTTCATATGTTTAAAGATTTACATTTTGTAATACGAAAAATCAGAACAGGATTAGCAGTGCTAACCGTTGCTGGAAGCTATATGTACGCCCAGCAATGGGAAAATGTAGGAGGAATTCAGGATGTATCTGCAGGAGGAAGCAGTTTCAATAATCTTGTAATTGATAACTCAGGAAACTACTATTTATCATATTACGACGTTTCAGTAGCCAAAGCTTCTGTTCAGAAATTTAACGGAAGCTCATGGTCCTACTTGGGCGGAACACCTGGAGTTACAACAGGAACAGCTACTTATAATTCATTGTCTATAAGCCCGAACGGTAACAGTATTTATTATACCAATCAACTTGGCTATCCAGGCTCCGGGATGGAAGTCCGTTTGTTTACTGGTTCTTTATGGTCTCAGCTTCCTAACGCCACAGACAGTTCTGTAAATTATCAGGCATCAGCAGTATCCTCTGATAATATTATATTCACTTATGGATCTTACGGTTCCGGAACCGTAAAAAGATATTTTGGAGGAGCGTGGGAACAGGTAGGAAATACCGGGTTTTCAGGAGGTGCCGAATTTGCTGAAATGGTGATAGGAACAAATAATATGGTATATACCTGCAATGTTTCCGGAGGGATAAAGGTATTTCAGAACAGTACAGATGCAAGCTCCACACAAAACTGGAGTTTAGTGGGCGGAGCGGCAGCAGATGCTTCTTCATCAGGAGAACAGTACAATGCTGATATTGCTTTAGATGGAGCAAATAGAATTTATGTAGCCTATGTTTCAAACTCTGGAGGAGGAAAAAAAGTGAATGTCAAGAAATTTGACGGAAACTCGTGGGTACAGGTTGGAAATGCCAATTTCTCAGACGGAAGAGTACAGCATGTTGCCTTAGCCGTAACAGAATCCGGAAAACCTTATGTGGTAGCGAGCCGTTTTGAAAATGATAATTTCCTGAGAAATACCGTTTATAAACTAGACGATTCACAAAACTGGGTGCCCTTTGGAGGAGATTTTGTATCAGATGGGGAGGCAAAATACAATGATCTGGCAATAGATAAAGCACAGAATTATCTTGTCTTGGCATATTCAGACAATACAACAAAAGTAAAAAGAATTTCTCTGAACCTGAATCCGCAAACATGCAGCAATACAGATCCTGGAGCTAATACAGGAGATATAGGTTGTGTGAGTTTTATGTACAGAGGACAGCAGGTTGCTTATACTACGGTAAGAGGTGCTGACGGAAAAATATGGCTTCAGCAGAATCTGGGAAGCTCACAGGTTGCTTCATCTGCAACTGATACGAATTCATACGGAGACCTTTTCCAATGGGGAAGATGGGATGACGGGCATCAGCTTAGAAATTCTCAGGTCGTTCAGGCTCCATCACCTAATACTCCGGAAGGAACAAGTGCCACTGCAGGAGGTTACATTGCTGGATCTCCTGCATGGTGGGCAGGTTTTGCAAGTGGAGATGCCTGGAATGGAGTATCGGCTGCAGATATTAATGCATCTGTGGGAGTAGATCCGTGTAAAGCAATAGGTGCAGACTGGAAAATGCCTTCCCAGGCAGATTGGACTACTTTAATTGGAGCTGAAAGTATTGGTAATCCGGCAACCGCTTACAGCAGCAATCTTAAATTACCGGCGGGAGGATACAGAAGCTCCAGTGATGGGAACTTTACTTTTGTAGGGCAAAGAGGTTATTTCTGGAGCTCTGATACATCAAGCTTAGGAGCAAAATATCTGTATATAGGATCAACAATCGCCAACCCATCAGCTGGAGCAATGAGAGGACAGGGATCATCAGTAAGATGCATCAAACCTACCTCTTCTTTAAGTACTTCAGAAACTAAGCTGAACAAATCTGTAATCGGAATATATCCTAACCCTACAAAAGGAATTCTTATAGTTAAAGCTGATTCTGCGATTGAAAAAATAAACGTTACCAACGCAGTAGGACAAAGAATGAATGTACAGTTCTCGGATAATCAGATCGATATGACTGAACTTCCTTCAGGATTATACATCGTAGAATTAAAATTAAAGAATGGACAGGCCATCTCTAAAAAGATTATAAAAGGTTAAGCGAAATTCAACACCAAAGACTTTTGCCAAAAAGAATTAGTTCATTACAATTACTTTTATTGGAAGGCTCATGAAATTTTCATGAGTCTTTTTTATCTTATTTTTCCCGGAAAATGGAAATCTTTAATGAAAACTGATTCAAATTAGCGGATATGAAGAAAAAATAATATTATATTCGATAAAAAATAAGACATGAGAAAATTTTATTCCGTTGTTTTTCTGTTGATGACAATGTATGTTTTTGGGCAGATCAATTATACGATTTCTCCCAATCCATTTAATGAATCTGATGTTATTACGCTTACGGTTCCTGGAGATCAGATTGATGAATCTTCCTGGGGAATTTCCAATAATGCCATTTATATCTGGACTTGGTCTTTTGATACTAATTATCAGAACAGTCAGGATTGCCCTACCAATGGCAGCTGGAACAATTCTAATGATCTGAATAAGCTGAATTATAATGCCGCAACAGACAGTTATTCACTCACTTTTACACCTACTTCTTTTTATGGAAGAACAGGAATAGGAAGGTTTGGGTTTTTATTGAAAGATAAAACAGGATCCCATCAGACCTCTCCGGACATTTTTGTGAATGTGGGTACTTTAAGCTTAAATCTTACCAATCCGCTGGCCAATAGCCTGACTTCTGTTCCGGCAGGAAGCGCTATCAATATTACAGCTACAACAAGTACCAATGCAACATTTCAGCTAAAAGCAAACGGAACTGTTGTTAACTCAACGACAACTCCTTCACAGACCTATTCTTACAGCTATACAGTCACTCAGGATGCGAGTATGGAACTTGTTGCGGCCCAGGGAACCAATTCCAAAACAGCAGCATTCATTGTACAGGTTCCAAGAAATGTTGTTTCTGAAGCCATTCCAAACTGGATTAAACAGGGAATTAATTATCATCCGACAGATCAGACAAAGGTAGGGCTTGCGTTATATGCACCGGGCAAAAGTTTTGTACATGTCATCGGAAGTTTTAATAACTGGATGGTGAATGACACGTATTTAATGAAAAGAGATACCACAAATCCGGATCTTTATTGGATTGAGTTAATTGGCCTGACTCCTCAGCAACTATATACTTTCCAATACAGAACTAATGATTTGAGAAAAGTAGCTGACCCATATTCTCCACAAATTTTATCTTCTTATGACGATCCGTGGATTTCAGCTTCAACTTATCCGAATTTACCAGCATTTCCAACCGGCCAAGGGTTTGAAGTTTCAACATTTAAAACTGGTCAAACAGCTTATAACTGGCAGGTTACCAATTTTCAAAGACCCGCAAAACAAGATCTGCTGGTCTATGAATTATTATTGAGGGATTTCACACAGGAAAAGAACTGGCAGTCATTGATTAATAAAATTTCTTATTTAAAAAACCTAAAGATCAATGCAATAGAATTACTTCCCATCATGGAATTTGAGGGAAATCTTTCCTGGGGTTACAACACCTCTTTCCATTATGCACTGGACAAAGCGTACGGAACACCCGAAAAATTCAAAGAATTTGTAGATCTCTGTCACCAGAACGGAATTGCAGTCATTCTGGATGTGGCGTTTAACCACGCTACAGGGCGCTCTCCTTTAGTAAGACTTTGGAATGTAGATCCGGATGGTGACGGATATGGTGATGTTGCCGCCAACAATCCTTATTTCAATCAGGTTCCGAAGCATTCATACAATGTATTTAATGATTTTAACCATACAAGTCTTTCAACGCAATATTACGTTGAAAGATGTCTTGAACAATGGCTTACGGAATATCATATAGATGGATTCCGCTGGGATTTAACGAAAGGATTTACACAAAGCTGCTCTGAAAATGATGAAGCCTGTACCAATGCCTATCAGCAGGATAGAGTGGATATCATGAAACATTATGCAGACAGGCAATGGGCCATTGATCCCAATTCATATATGATCTTTGAACACCTGGGAACTGATACAGAAGAACAGCAATGGGCTAACTATAGAATAGCAGAAGGAAAAGGCGTTATGCTTTGGAATAAACAGACAGATCCTTACAATCAGAATACGATGGGATATCAGGAAAACAGCAATTACGACCGAATGAACCACAGTCTTCACGGTTTTACCGACATGAGTGCTGTAGGTTATGGAGAAAGTCATGATGAAGAAAGGCTGATGTTTAAAAACCTTGCCTATGGAGCTGTTAATGGAAGTTACGATGTTAAAAATCTGAATACTGCTCTTGAAAGAATGAAGACTTTCGGAGCGACTTTCTTTACCATTCCAGGTCCGAAAATGATCTGGCAGTTTGGCGAACTTGGTTATGAGTTCAGTATCAACAGATGTGCAAACGGTACCATCGACAGCGGATGCAGAACTGATGAAAAACCTGTTGCATTCACTTTAGGATATGATACCAATGCGAACAGAAAGGCTATTTATGATACATGGGCTAAAATCATCAATATCAGAAACAGTCATCAGGTTTTTAAATCTAAAACCTACAGTATAGAATCCAACAATCTTACGAATGATCCCAATGGCCTGATCACAAGAATTTATGTGTATGATGCTGCTATTACAACAGGAATAAAGAATGTTGTCGTATTGGCCAATTACACGACTTCCGCACAGAATGTAGTTCCTTATTTTCCTTACACGGGTCAATGGCAGAATCTGATGGACAACAGTATCTCGAATATAGCTTCCACAACAGCCCCGATCACTTTACAGCCGGGAGAATTCAGAATCTTTGGCAATTATGCTGGCGCTTTGTCCACTGTAGATATCAATGCAGTCCACAAATTATCCCTTCAGATTGCAGATAATCCGGTTCGGAACGGAATCGCTCAACTCATTTTCAATAAGGCAAAAAACGGAGAGATTCTGATTTTTGATATGACGGGTAAAAAACTGGATACTTTCAAATTGGATAAAGAAAACGGTATCTATGAAGCTAAAATCAGTTATCCTGCAGGAACTTATCTGGTACAGCTGAAATCGGATACAGGAACAGCCATTCAAAAGATGGTGATCAAATAAAAAAAATTATGGAGTTGTTTAGCTTATAAAAACGTTGAATATATTAAACCATTAAGAAGGATTTAAGAAATAAAGTGTAGTTAAGATGAATCATTCTGATTTTTAAGCTTAAAGCGAAGCTTATCTTAATACTCTTAAACTCTTATTAAATCTTAATGGTTCAAAAATAAAAGTGTAAACAAGTTCTATAGAAAGAATAAAAGGCAAATTTGCGGATCAGCAGATTTGCCTTTTTTGTAAGTTCAAAAAAATAGTCTACTTTTGCAGTAGATTTATCAAGAAAGGTGGAGGGATTTGGCCCGGAGAAACCTTAGCAACCTGCACGGTTCCAGATGTGTAAAGGTGCTAATTCCAACCCATTGGGGGAGATAATTGAAGTCAATATTCTATATGAATTCCATTTCTTGAAGTCTTGTATATCTGCGGAACTAGCCGTCAGACTGTTATTATTAATTGGCAAGAACAAAAATGAAAAAATTAAGCACAGCTGTACTATTGCTTGGGGTAATTCTGGTAGCTGCTCAGGAAAGTGAGGAAAAAGGAAAACAGATCGAAGATATTATCATCGTTGGAAACCGTAATGTCAAAAGAACAAAACTGGAGACACCGGTTCCTGTAGATGTTATCAATATCGATAAAATCCAGAGAAGTTCTCCACAAATGACGGCTCAGGATCTACTGAACTATGTAATTCCATCGTTTAACGCAGTGAGACAGTCTGCTTCTGATGGTACCGAACATATTGACCCGGTTACTTTAAGAGGCATGGGGCCTGACCAGGTTTTAGTGCTGCTTAACGGAAAAAGAAGACATTCTACTTCATTGGTAAATTATCAGAATACCGTAGGAAATGGCTCTGTAGGAACAGATTTGAGTACCATACCGGTTATTGCTATTGATAGAATTGAAGTATTGAGAGATGGAGCCGCTGCACAATATGGTTCTGATGCTATTGCAGGAGTCATCAATATTATTCTCAAGAAAAATGCTGGAGCCTCGGCAAGTCTTACTTACGGACTGACCGGAAGAAATGATGGTGATACTTACCAGGCGGGAATCAATTACGGAACTTCGTTAGGAAAAAAAGACAGTTATATCAATCTTTCCCTGCAACTGAGCCACAGAGGAAAAACAACAAGAACGCAAAATCATGACCTGGATATTTTCGGAGATAATTTCGCTTATGGATTTGCTGGTGATGCTGAAGCCGTAAAAGCTGCCAGAGCCGCAGATGATGCAGAAATTGCAAAAAGAGGATTAACCCGTGATGATTTTAATTTTCAGATCGGAGACGCCCAGATCAGGCAGGGACAGTTGTTTTTCAACTCAGAATACCCTTTTAATGATAATTTTAAAGTATATTCTTTCGGAGGGTTCAGCATTAAAGAAGGAGAAGGATTTGGATTCAGAAGGCTGCCGAGCGAAAAGTCCAATGTGGTTTCATCCATTTACCCCAACGGATTTCAGGCAATTCTTGGATCTCAGGTATATGATATTTCTTATGCTGTGGGAGCAAAATATAATGTTAACGACTGGCTATTTGACCTTAGTAATACATTCGGGAGCAATACCTTCAATTATAATGTAAGCAACACCAATAATGCTTCTCTGGGAGCAAAATCTCCAACCCGGTTTTATGCAGGAGCCCATAGTTTTCTTCAGAATACTGTTAATCTTGATATTTCAAAAAATATAAAACAGTTCAATATCGCTTTCGGAGGAGAATTCAGATTTGAACAATACCAGATCAAAGCAGGTGATGAAGCTTCTTATACCCAATACGACATCAATGGAAATGTTGCTACTGAAGGATCAACAGTGCTTGGTGCAGGAGGTTCCCAATCCTTTATCGGTTTTTCTCCAAATAATGCATTGAAGAAGGACAGGCATTCAACAGCCGTGTATGCGGATGTTTCATATGATTTAGATAAAAAACTCAATATAGATGCTGCTGCCAGATTTGAAAATTATTCAGATTTCGGAAATACCTTGAATGGAAAACTTGCCGTCCGATATGAATTCGTAAAAAATTATGCAATAAGAGCCGCCGTTGGAACAGGGTTCAGAGCGCCCTCCCTTCAACAGCAATATTTCAATAATTCTTATGCTGATATTTCTACTTCAGGCGAGAAGATTGTCACAAAAGGAATCTTTAGCAATGATAGCAAAGCCGCTGAAATCCTTGGATTTGATAAACTTAAACAGGAAACCTCTGTAAACGGAAGTGCCGGATTAACTTTAACACCTGTAAAAGGACTGTTGATAACCGTAGATGGATATATTATTAAAGTAAAAGATAGAATCGTTATTACTGGAAATATAACAGATCCAAGATTGTCAGATCCAGCGATAGTAGGACAGGGAAAGGAGGTAGAAAGCGGAAGATTCTTTGCCAACGCTATTGATACAGAAACCAAAGGAGTTGATGTTGTAGTAACCTATGACTGGATTCTAGGTAATGGAAAATTAAATATCAATCTTGCCGGAAACTATACGGAAACAAAAATTACAGATTTCCATTTTCCGGAAAACTTAGGAACGCCTCAGGATCAGTTTTTTGGTCCCGATCAGATCAATATCATTGAAACACTGTCTCCAAAAACAAAAGCATCATTAGGATTGAATTATGGAATCGGGAAATTCAGTTTTCTCGTAAGAAATACCTATTTTGGTAAGGTAATAAGAGATGGTTATCCATTTGGAGACGTGCAGGAATTCTCGCCAAAGGTTGTGACGGATGTAAGCGTTGGCTATGATATCACCAAAAATATCAATTTTACAGTAGGGGCCAATAATGTATTTGATGTCTTCCCGGATCGCCAGATTTATAAAAATTCATACTATGGAGTATTCAAATACGCACCGGTTCAGATGGGAACACTGGGGAATTATTTCTTCGGAAGGCTTAATTTTAATTTTTAATCATTAAATGAGTACTACCTCACATCAGATTGGCTGGAAAACAGCCGCTGCCATTGTCGTTTCCAATATGATAGGAACCGGAATTTTTACGACGCTTGGATTTCAGTTATCTGATATTACCAATACCTACAGTATTTTCCTGTTATGGGCCATCGGGGGAATTCTCGCTTTGTTCGGGGCTTTTTGCTACGCAGAACTGGGTTCACATTTTAAAGGAAATGGAGGCGATTTTATTTATCTCAAAGAAACCTATCATCCTGTATTCGGATATCTGATAAGCTGGATTTCACTCATCATAGGATTTTCCTCTCCTGTTGCACTGGCAGCGTTGGCCATGTCAAAATACCTTTCCGTATTTGACTATTCTTTTGGAAACGGTTTTGCGATCGCCGCTATTTTTCTCGTGGCCATAGCATTATCATTCAGTCTGAAAACATCCAGCAGGTTTCATAACTTTTTCACCTTCATTAAGATAGCTTTTATTATTGTGCTGGTTATTCTGGGAGTAGGAATTTCAGATTCACCACAGCTGGGCAATAGTCTCAATTTCAGTGACAGCTGGCAGAAGGAAATCATGCTTCCTGCATTTGCTACGTCTCTGGTATTTGTCACCTATTCCTATACAGGCTGGAATTCAGCTTCCTATATTGCAGGAGAAATAAAAGATGTTCAGAAAAACCTTCCCAAATCACTCATCATCGGAACTGTTTTTGTGACGGTAAGCTATATTCTGGTGAATTATATTATGCTGAAACATGCTCCTGTCAATCAGTTGGCGGGGAAAGAAGATGTAATGGGAGAAGCGGCTGTCAATATGTTGGGGCCCGCTTTCGGAAAGATAGTCAATATTTTTATTGCCCTGCAGCTGGTTGCTACAATTAGCGGGTATTTATGGGTCGGTTCAAGATTGACGCAGGCTTTTGCAAAGCACACCCACATCTGGAAACCATTATCAGCAGGAAATAGAAAAGGAATTCCTGTAAGAGCCATTTTTGCCCATGCAGTCATTGCAACGGTTATTATTCTAACGGGAAGTTTTAAAGAAATTTTTGTCTATACCGCTTTTATTTTACAGCTTTTTGCGAGTCTGGCAATTTCTACCGTTTTCTTCCTGAAGAAAAAAGACAGAAAAATCTTTAAGTCGAATGCGTTTCACATTTTCCCGGCAGTTTTTTTATTGTTCAGTATCTATATTCTCTATTTTACATTCATTCATAATCCTAAAGAAAGCCTGATAGGATTGGGAATTATTGCGGTAGGAATTATTTTATATCTGCTGGACAGAAGACTTTCTAAAGGATCTCAGACTTAGTTTTGATGATGCAGAAAGATGAATTAACAGATTGGCAAATCTGTCTTTTTGTGGTTTTGCATCCTTTATCCCTAATGCTCAAAAATTTATGATGATTCGGAATTTTAATTTTGAATTAATAATCCTTATCTTTGCACCCACAAAATTTCTACAATGTCTAAATCATTAATTCCAAAATTAGAAGCTATTAAACAAAGATATAATGAGGTTGCAGACCTTATTATACAGCCTGATGTCATTTCAGACCAAAAAAGATATTCTTCTTTGAACAAAGAATATAGTGATTTGGGAAAAATTGTAAGAGTTTACGATCAGTACAAAGGTGCTCTGGACAGTATTGCAGAATCTGAAGAGATCATTGCAGACGGTTCAGACAGAGATCTGGTAGATCTGGCTAAAGAAGAAAAGCTGGAAGCTCAGGCTAAACTTCCGGGATTGGAAGAAGAACTGAAAGTATTACTGATCCCTAAAGATCCTGCCGATGACAAAAACGTTATCGTAGAATTACGTGCCGGTACAGGAGGTGATGAGGCAGCTATCTTTGTGGAAGATGTGTACAGAATGTATACCATGTATTTTAAAACAAAAGGATGGAGACATGAAGTAACGGATTCTAACGAAGCGGCTAAAGGATACAAGGAACTGATCATGAAAGTGGAAGGAGAAGGTGTTTACGGAATCATGAAGTTTGAATCCGGAGTTCACCGTGTACAGCGTGTACCTGAAACAGAATCTCAGGGAAGAGTACACACTTCTGCCATTACCATTGCTGTTCTTCCGGAAGCAGAAGAAGTAGATTTTGAACTGAATCCTGCAGATATTGAAATGCAGACTTCCCGTTCAGGAGGTGCCGGTGGTCAGAACGTAAACAAGGTTGAAACTAAAGTTCAGCTTACCCACAAACCTTCAGGACTTGTTGTAGTTTGTCAACAGGCTCGTTCTCAGCTTGCAAACCGTGAGTTGGCAATGGAAATGCTGAGAACAAAATTATACGATATCGAATTACAGAAAGTACAGGGAGATATTGCCGCACAACGTAAATCTATGGTATCTACTGGAGACCGTTCTGCAAAAATTAAAACCTACAATTACCCGCAAGGTAGAGTTACAGACCACAGAATCAATAAGTCTATGTACAACCTTGATGCTTATATGAATGGTGATATTTCTGAAATGATTGATGCAGTAATTATGGCAGAAAATGCAGAGAAGATGAAAGGGGAAGAAGAGAATTATTAAAATTAAAACAAATAAAAACAAAGCCTCTGACTTTTCAGGGGCTTTGTTTTTCCCAATAACAAAACAAAATATAAACTATGAAAAACTACAAAATTATTTTCCTGCTGTTGCTTACCATAATGGGGCAGCAACTGATGGCGCAGACAGAAGTAAAGAAACCTAAAGAAGCCTTTGAGCTCTTCTTTGGTACTTTTGTGAATAATGATGACACCGCATTGAATAAACTCAATGATTATTTAAAGCCTACCGTAGACGGTCAAACTGCTTATCAGGTGGATTTTAAAGAAACTTCAAAGGAAATGATCAATGGAAGCGTAGATAATTTTCTTGCAGCCTTTCCTAAAGCTACGGCTGCAGCTTGTAAAAAAGAAGCTGAAGATTACTTCGCCGCAATGTTTGGGAATTTTAAAACCGGAAAACTTACTGTAAAAGATGTAAAAGTAGTTCCGAATGAATATGTTGAAGGGCAAAAAATCGCAGAAATAAGCTATTCTGTAAGCTTCCTGGTTCCATCCAAACTGACTTCCGGACCAAAAGGAGATCTGAACAAAATAAAAGCAGAAGAACTTAAAAAATATTTAGTTCAGGCAGTTCAGGATTTTAAGAATGCTGATAAGACGGTAACAACCGACCAAAATTTTAGACTTTACGAACTTAAAGAAGGTGATAAAATATACTATTGGAACGGCAGCCCGGATGAGATTGTTTCCAACCTTACCGATTTCTATTTTGAAAGCTTCGGAGCCAATGAATAGATGAAAAGTACAATCATAAATAAAAAAAGTCCCGATATAAAGGGACTTTTTTTATTTCACATACTTTGCGTATTTTTGAGAAAAACCGATCAGTATGAATTTTAAACCTATATTGTTAACAGCTGGAGTATTGTTTTCAGCATCTTTTTATTCTCAGAAAATGAATTATCCTAAAGCGTTAAAAGGAAGCCAGACAGATACCTATTTCGGAACTGCTGTTTCTGATCCCTTCAGAGATCTGGAAAATGATTCCGAACCTACAAAAAAATGGGTAGATGAAGAAGTAGCTTACAGCCAGAATTATCTTTCTAAAATTCCGTTCAGGGATAAAATTAAAAGTCAGCTTAAAGATATCTGGAATTATGAGAAAATTTCAGCACCTTTCAAAGAAGGAGATTATACCTACTATTATAAAAACGATGGTCTGCAGGCACAGTCTGTTTTGTACAGAACAAATAACAAGACCAATGCTACAGAAGTTTTTTTAGATCCTAATAAATTTTCAGAGAAAGGAACAACTTCTCTTTCCAATCTTTCTTTCAACAAAAAAGGGAATCTTGCTGCTTACTCTATCTCTGAAGGAGGTAGTGATTGGAACAAGATTATCATCATTGATGCTGTAACCAAAAAACAGATTGATGAAACTTTACTGGATGTAAAATTCAGCGGGATTTCATGGCAGGGAGATGAAGGGTTTTATTATTCAAGCTACGACAAACCAAAAGAAGGAACAGTACTTTCCGGAATGACGGATAAGCACAAAGTATACTTTCACAAGCTGGGAACAAAACAGTCTGAAGATCAATTGATTTTCGGAGGAGATAAAACCCCAAGAAGATACTTAAGTGCCGGAGTTTCTGAAGATCAGAGATATCTTATCATTTCGGCAGCTAATGCTACAAATGGTAATGAGTTGTATATAAAAGACCTTAAAAAAGGGGGTGACTTTGTACAAATTATGAACGGATTTGATATCAATGCCAGCATCGTAGATACGCAAGGTGATGATCTTTTTATTTTCACCGATAAAGATGCTCCGAATATGCGTCTTGTAAAAACTACGATAAGCAATCCTGCTCCGGCAACATGGAAGGATGTAATTCCACAGACTGAAAACGTATTGGGAATTTCTTCCGGTGGAGGATATTTCTTTGCAACCTATATGATTGATGCCATAGATCAGGTAAAACAGTTTGATAAAACAGGAAAACTGGTTAGGGAAATTACTCTTCCCGGTAAAGGAAATGTTTCAGGATTTGGAGGAAAAGAAAAAGAGAAAGATGTTTACTTTTCTTTCAGCAATTATATTACACCGGGAACTACTTATAAATTCAATGTAGACTCAGGGAAATCTGAAGTGTATCAAAAGCCTAAAGTGAAGTTTAATCCGGACGATTATGTTTCAGAACAGGTATTTTATACTTCAAAAGACGGTACAAAAGTTCCTATGATGATCAACTATAAGAAAGGAACGAAGTTGGATGGTAAAAATCCTACCATTCTTTACTCTTATGGAGGGTTCAACATCAGTCTTCAGCCATCATTCTCTGTAGTCAACGCTATCTGGATGGAAAATGGAGGTATTTACGCTGTTCCAAACATCCGTGGAGGAGGAGAATACGGTAAGAAATGGCATGATGCAGGAACAAAACAGCAGAAGAAAAATGTTTTTGAAGACTTTATTGCTGCCGGAGAATACCTTCAAAGCAAAGGCTATACTTCAAAACAATACATGGCCCTTTCAGGAAGATCAAATGGCGGATTATTGGTTGGAGCAACCATGACGATGAGACCTGATCTTGCCAGAGTAGCTTTCCCGGGAGTAGGAGTGTTGGATATGTTAAGATATAACAAATTTACAGCAGGAGCAGGATGGTCTTACGACTACGGTACAGCGGAAGACAGCAAAGAAATGTTTGAGTATCTCAAATCCTATTCTCCTGTACATAATGTAAAAGCAGGAACTTGCTATCCATCAACAATGATCATCACCAGTGATCATGATGACAGAGTAGTTCCGGCTCACTCGTTCAAATTCGGGGCAGAACTTCAGGAAAAACAAGCATGTAAAAATCCTATTCTTTTAAGAATTGAAAAGAATGCAGGACACGGAGCAGGAAGATCAACAGATCAGGTGATCAGTGAAAATGCAGATCTTATATCATTTGCTTTATTTGAGATGGGAATAAAGAAATAACTTAAGTTTATATCCATAAGAACGGCTGGACATTTGTCCGGCCTTTTTCTTTTGCTAAAATCAAGAAAAACAGAGTGTTAACAGAAGTTTCATGTTTCGTTCAAAAAAATTAACTTTACGGGGACAAAAATAATTGGAATGCGAAAGACAATTTCTGTGAAAAACCCGGATTTTAATGTATTACCTCAGGAAAGAGAGATTTACAATTTTGAAAAAGACGGCCTTGAACTCAAATCATCCTATGAGAAAAAAGATGTAAAAGATGAATCATTAACGCAGACTTCTCCAGGAATTGCTCCCTATCTGCGAGGACCGTATTCCACCATGTATGTTCAAAAACCATGGACAATCCGTCAGTATGCCGGATTTTCTACCGCAGAGGAATCCAATGCTTTCTACAGGAGAAACCTTGCCGCAGGTCAGAAAGGACTTTCAGTAGCATTTGACCTTGCAACACACCGGGGATATGATTCTGACCACTCAAGAGTAGTAGGAGACGTAGGAAAAGCAGGAGTTGCCATCGATTCTGTAGAAGATATGAAGATTCTTTTCAATGAGATTCCATTGGATCAGATTTCAGTATCCATGACCATGAATGGGGCGGTACTTCCTATTTTGTCTTTCTATATCGTAGCAGCAGAAGAGCAGGGAGTAAAACAGGAACTGCTTTCAGGAACCATTCAGAATGATATTCTGAAGGAGTTCATGGTAAGAAATACCTATATCTATCCGCCGGCACCTTCCATGAAAATTATCGCTGATATTTTTGAATATACTTCGCAAAACATTCCAAAATTCAACTCGATTTCTATTTCCGGATACCACATGCAGGAAGCAGGGGCAACGCCTGTGCTTGAAATGGCTTATACACTGGCGGATGGTCTTGAATACGTAAGAACAGGAATAAAAGCAGGAATGAATGTAGACGATTTCGCCCCAAGACTATCCTTCTTCTGGGCAATCGGGATGAATCATTTCATGGAAATTGCTAAAATGCGTGCCGCAAGATATATCTGGGCGACCCTTTTAAAGCAGTTTAATCCTCAGAATCCAAAATCTCTGGCGTTAAGAACCCATTCACAAACTTCAGGATGGTCTTTAACAGAACAGGAGCCTTTCAATAATATTACAAGAACAGCCATTGAAGCGTTGTCTTCCGCATTAGGAGGAACACAGTCTCTCCATACCAATGCATTGGATGAGGCCATTGCCCTTCCTACAGATTATTCAGCAAAAATTGCAAGAAATACACAGATTATTCTTCAGCAGGAAAGCGGAATATGCGATGTGGTAGATCCGATGGGAGGAAGCAACCTTGTGGAAAGCCTTACTCAGCAAATGATCGAAGAAGCGATGAGATATATCGATGAGGTAGAGCAGGAAGGAGGAATGACCAAAGCCATCGAAGCCGGAATTCCAAAAATGAGAATTGAAGAAGCCGCAGCGAAAAAACAGGCTAAGATCGACAGTGGAGAAGAATTCATCATCGGAGTCAATTCATTCAAGTCTTCATTGAAGCAGGATCAGATTGAAATCTTAGACATTGACAATACCGAAGTTCGCAGAAAACAGATCGAAAGACTGAATACAATCAAAGCGGAAAGAAATACAGATGCTGTTGAACAGATTCTGAATGAAATCCGCCAAAGCGCTCAAACCGGAAAAGGAAACCTTCTGGCACTATGCATCGAAGCAGCAAGAAGAAGAGTTACCCTTGGCGAAATGAGTGATGCCATGGAAGAAACCTTTGGTAGATATAAAGCAAATATTAAAACAATCTCTGGTGTATACGCAATGAATGCCGGTAAAAACGAATACTTTGAAAAAGCCCTTAATCTGACTCAGAAATTTGAAGAAGAAGAAGGACGCCGCCCAAGACTTATGGTAGCCAAAATGGGACAGGACGGGCATGACAGAGGTGCAAAAGTTGTAGCCACAGCATTTGCCGATATGGGATTTGACGTAGATGTTGCTCCATTGTTCCAGACTCCTGAAGAAGTAGCTAAACAAGCTGTGGAAAATGATATTCACATTTTAGGAGTTTCTTCATTGGCAGCAGGACATAAAACATTAGTTCCTCAGGTAGTGGAGGAACTTTCCAAGCTGGGAGCAGACGATATTACCATCGTTGTAGGAGGAGTAATTCCACAGCAGGATTATGAATTCCTTTATGCCAACGGTGCAGACTTTATTTTCGGCCCTGGAACCAACCTTCCGAAATGTGCAGTAGAAATTTTAGAGAGATTTTTAGAAAAATAAACAGAAAAGCTTTAATTTCAATTTGAAATTAAAACGCAGCCTATGAATCTGAAAAATATAATAAAGCCTACGGGGAAAAAACTGTTTCTTCTCGTAGGCTTATTTGTTATCGTCGGTGTTTTCCTGTTAGCTTCAGGGAAGGAAAATGGGTCCTTGCAAAGCTCGAAAACCGTTGCAGATACTGCTTTGGTTAAGAAACATTTGACAGCACTTACCCAAACGCCGCAATTCAGAAATCATAAAAATATAGACCAGCTGAATACAGTTGCAGACTATATCCATCAGAATTTCAATATCTATGGTGACAGCACTGCTTATCAGGAATATAAAGTAGACGGAAAGATATATAAGAACGTAATTTCCTCCTTTGGAACAGAAAACAAAAAACGAATCATTATAGGAGCTCATTACGATGTTTGTGGAGATCAACAGGGTGCAGATGATAATGCAACCGGAGTTACAGCCCTTTTGGAGCTGGCAAGAATGCTTAAAGGGCAAAAGCTGAAGTACAGAGTAGATCTTGTAGCCTATACGTTAGAAGAACCTCCCTATTTCAGGACAGAAAATATGGGAAGCTATGTCCACGCCAAATATTTAAAAGATAACAATATTGAGGTATATGGAATGGCAAGTGTAGAAATGATAGGTTATTTCAAAGATGAAAAAGATTCTCAGAGCTTTCCTGTAGGAGTTCTTTCATGGGTATATGGTGATAAGGGAGATTTTATTACTTTGGTTAAAAAATTCAGTGGTGTTGGTCCATTTGTAAGAAACTTTATCAGCAACTTTAAAGACTCAGAACAAATAAAAACAGAAACCTTCGCAGCCCCGAAATTTGTAGCAGGAATAGACTATTCTGATCATCTCAACTATTGGAACTTTGATTTCCCTGCCCTCATGATTACCGATACTTCCTTCTTCAGAAACAAAAATTATCACGAGTCTACAGACACTCTGGAAACCCTTGATACAAAGAGAATGACCAAGGTTATTGACGCCATTTTTCTCAGTATTATTCACCTTAAGTGAAAAAAAATATTTTGATTTTCAGAAAAATGCATATATTTGCACCTGAAAATCAAGTTTAACCAATAAAAAACAACGAAGCAATGTTCAGAACTAATCAGAATTCTACAGTTGGATTGCCACTTATGGTGGTAAGGCTTCGCGGTTTGGTACATTCTTAGAATAACAGTACAATGAAATATCAAAACCCGAAGTCGTAGAGATTTCGGGTTTTTTATTGCGCAATATTTCAAACTCCCAGTTTACCCGAAATTTTTTAAGTGTCATTAAAGACGAAATAGGATGAAGTATATCACTCAGAACTATTATTGTCTATTATTAATCCATTCAACTAATATTTTAGTTGATTAAAAGTTGTGTGAGATAAAATAAAAACATTTGTGATCTCACATCATACTTCTGTGAACAATGGAAAATGATAATCTTCTGTTTTCCCGCCTGAGAAGTGCGAGAAGCAGAAAAAGAACAATTAAAAAAGATGTAGAAAAGCAGATCAGGAAAAAATATCATCGTAGTGAAGAACTTTGGGAGATCAGACGAAATATCCAATGGATTCCTTTGGATAAACCTTATCAAAGAGGATTTGTAAGATTCTTTGTGGTAAGGGAAGATGTAATGAGATCCAAATATGGAGAGTTCTTTGAAGGAATTCTGAAGAAAATCAATACTTACATGTATTCTGAAAGCAGAAAATTTCTTAAAAAGAAAAGAAAATCCGGACGAAGAATCTATGTGGAAAGAGAACAGAAGCTCAGTAGAGTTTCAGCATATACCTGGAGTGATCCGAAATTCGGACTTACACCAATGGAAAGACAGTATTTTTTGCAAAAGGAAGAATATTGCCCTATAAGGAAGAGGTATGAGATTTACTACGAATTCATTGAACCGTGGAGGTTTATCCTTAGAATAAGACCCTATATGATTACCCATTATAAACCTGTAGACTTTGAACTGGAAAAAGAGTGCGCAGAACTGGAAGATTATTTAGGACAGCACAAGGTTGCTGGGATTATCCATAAAACAATATATGGAAAGCCAGGTTCATGGAAGATGAAATACAAATCTGATCAAAATGAAAGTACAAAATACTTTCACTACAAAATGTCTGCAACAGAGATTGCAGAAAGCTTACAGGACTTATGAGTCCAACTGTTATTTAAAACAAAAACAATGGGAAATTTAAAACTAAAAGGAAAAGATATATTAAAACTGGGCTATCCAAATAACCAAAGCGTAAACGTAGCATTGGAAGTCATGAAAAGAAATTTTGCAACGAAGAATATTCACCATGTAAAAGCTCTTTTAAAGGAAATTCTGCTGAATCCGGAAGAATTTGAGAAAGATCTCACCTTCGGACAGATTGCAGAAACCCTGCTTTCATCCAAAAAAACGGAAAAAAGAATGCTGAATTCACAGCGTGCTTCCTTTCAGATTTTTGGTAACAATATCTCAGAAGAGGCAAAAAATCAGTTGTACACAGCTTTGAAATTACCTATTTCTACTCAGGGAGCATTAATGCCCGATGCCCACAGCGGCTACGGACTTCCAATTGGAGGAGTTCTGGCAGTGGAAAACGCCGTAATCCCTTACGGAGTAGGAATGGATATTGGCTGCAGAATGAGCCTCAGTATTTTGGATACACCCGTTTCATATCTTGAAGGAGCAAGAGATAAATATGAAAAAGCGCTTGCCGAACATACAAAATTCGGGATGTATGAAATACACAAATCTCACATAGACCATGAGATTTTTGACAGAGATACGTTCGATATGATCCCGATCTTAAGAAGATTAAAGGGAAAAGCCATCAAACAGATGGGATCCTCAGGCGGAGGAAATCACTTTGTAGAATTCGGGGAAGTGGAAATCACCGAAGAAGACGAACAGATTGGCCTGCCAAAAGGAAAATATCTGGGAATCCTTTCTCACAGTGGCTCAAGAGGCCTCGGAGCAGAAATTGCACAGTATTATTCAAGGATGGCAACAGAACAGTGTCCGCTACCAAAAGAAGCCCAAAACTTCGCCTGGCTGGACCTTAGTACACATCTGGGATTGGAATACTGGACAGCAATGAATCTTGCCGGAGATTATGCTTCAGCCTGCCATGACGATATTCACAGAAGACTGGTAAAAGCCGTTGGTGGAAGAGTAAAAGCCAGAATTGAAAATCATCACAACTTTGCCTGGAAAGAAATCCACAACGGAAAAGAAGTGATTGTTCACCGAAAAGGCGCAACACCTGCCAATGAGAATGAATTGGGAATGATTCCCGGATCCATGACCGCAAAAGGATTTATCGTTCGCGGAAAAGGAAACCCGGAATCTCTGAACTCAGCGTCCCATGGTGCAGGAAGAGCACATTCCAGGGGAGAATGCAGAAGTCTTTTCACTCAGCATGATATCAAAAAAGAATTAAAGCTTAAAAATGTCACACTGATGGGTGGAAATGCTGAAGAGGCACCTATGGCCTACAAAGACATCAATGAAGTGATGAACGCTCAGAGCGAATTGGTAGACATTCTGGGAACCTTCCAACCGAGAATTGTGAGAATGGATAAGTAATTAGCCTAATATTTTACAACCTTACAGGTTTCAAAAACCTGTAAGGTTTAATCAGGAAATATTTAAAAACAAAGAAATGGGAGCACCACATAACATCAAAAGATACGGTGAAGTCTGGCCGGAATTCAGAATCCGGTTAGGACTCAAAATTTTAGATAAATTAAAAGATAAAATCATTATATCAGGAGGTTGGGCATGGCATTTTATGTCCGAAGAAGGACATACGGAATATAAGCATGCCCATGACCATAAGGATATTGATGTTTTTGTAAAAAAAGAAAAGATAGCAGAAGTAGTCATCATTCTTCAGCAGGAAGGATTCCGGAAAGTCTGGACCCGATATGACCATCTGCCGAGCGAGGAAAACTTTCGCAGGTATGAAAAAACTGTTGAGCTTGAAAATGACAAATTCCACAGAATTACCATAGACTTCTTTGAAAGAAATGATCTTGAAGCTATAGAAGCTAATGGTTTTACTGTCGTAAAGCCTGATACTTTACTTTCATTTTACAGAAATATTCATTCCAGTGACAAATGCTGGGCAGTAATGGCTGCAAAAGATTTATTAGAAAAGGGAATAGATCCGGTAGGTCACCCTTTATTAAGCAAAATGCCAATATAACAATGGAAAAATTAATACAAATCACTTCAGGAAGAGGACCTTTAGAATGCCAGTGGGTAGTAGCCAAGGTTCTGAAGACTTTTCTTGAAGAGGCAAAACAAAATACAATAGAATACGAAATCATCCATCGTGAAAGCGGTGATGAAAACCTGACATTAAAGTCTGTGACTCTGCTTTTAAAGGGCAAAGAGATAAATATATTTTTAAAAAACTGGTTGGGAAGTGTTTGCTGGATAGGAAAAAGTACATTCAGGAAACTCCATAAAAGAAGCAATTGGTTTATCGGAATCTTCGAATTGGAGAATGTGAAAATGATTGACTTCCATGAAAAAGACATCCGGTTTCAGACTGCGAGAAGTCAGGGAAGCGGAGGACAAAACGTAAACAAGGTGAATACCGCTGTTCGTGCTACTCATATTCCTACTAAAGAAACGGTGTTTGTACAGGATTCCCGTTCCCAGCTGGAGAATAAAAAACTATCTGTTATCAGACTCAAAGAAAAGGTAATGGCTGTTTATATCCAACAGCTGGAAAGAAAGCTGAAAGAAACCTGGTCTCTTCAGATGCAGGTAGAACGCGGAAATCCGGTTCGGACATTTTCAGGAACAGATTTTAAAAAGAATTACGACGACAGGACATTCAAAAAACAAAGAAATGCCTTGAAAAACGAACTTAAAAACTACAACAATGACCTTAATTAAAAGTAAATATTATTTTGAAGCATTAGACTACTTTCCATTCAATCTTTCTGAATGTATGGATGCACTGAATTATGCTCTGTCTTACGAACCGGAAGATGCAGACAGCCTTTGCCTGATGGGAAGAGTATATTCAGAAGAATTAAAGGACTATGAAACAGCAAAGAAATATTTTGATGAAGCCATGCAAAGTAATATCGGAAATGTTAATACTCCCAAATATTATATCGAATGCCTTTTAAATAATGAAGATTATAAAGAAGCGGAAAAATTGATAGCATTTGCCTTAAAGCTAAAAGGAATTGACAAATCAGAAATTCTGAACTGTCTCTCCCTTCTGCAGGAAAGAAACTTTGAGTACAAGCAAGCTTTAGAAACCCTTAAAGAAGCTAAGAAATTTGCTTACAACCGTACAGCACTCGAAATACTTGAAGATAGAGAAAAAATGATTAAAAGTAAAATGCCGGTAACAAGGGTCAGAAAGAAAGAGGAGATTAAATAAATCTCCTTTTTTAGATATATTAAACCTGATTCTGTAGGTATTTATCAAAAATGACCACTATCAATAGTTAAAATTATAAAACAAAAATTTTAAAAGAATAAATAATATAATTTAAAAAAAACAGAAATATTCAGATATTGCTGATTTTTGTGATTTTATTTTTTTTATAAGTTGTTAGCAGGTAGTGTTGTATATATTTATCTACCTAAAAAAACAATATGAATAAAAATTTTTTTCTAGTACCATTTTCGGTGGCAGCTTTTTTTGTTTCCGGAAATGTTTGCGCTCAAAATTCTGCAGAACTTATTCAGGAATATTACCACAAAAAGGGGCAGATAGCACAAAAGAGTAGCAACGATGCATCAGGAATTATTATTCTGAATGAAGATCTTTCCCACAGCCTTCAGGCCAGAATTGTGGATGTGCAGCAAACCTATAATGGGCTTCGGGTCTATAATGCTCTGGGAAAAGTAGTGATCAGGGAAAATAAAATTATCTCTGAGAAAAATGAATTTAAGAGGAATATTGTTGTGGATGGCCATAAAAACAGTACTGCAAAGTTTTCGTATGATCTTATCAAAAGTAAGCTGGGTCTGAAAGATATTTCTGAAATAAATTACGCTGATGATGTCTATTTTGAGAATAATAAAGTATATAAACTTGCAAAGGAATTATTTGTTTCTGATAAGAATTCTTCCGATGTATGGCATGTAATAGCTGACGCAGATACAGGTGAAATATTCACTAAAGATAATATGACCGTCAGTTGTAATTTTGCGGATAAAGAAGAGGACAATAATCGTTCAGAACAACCGGCAAAGTTTCACCTGGTATATACGGAACCCGCTGAAATAAAGAGTGAAATAAATATTCAGGGGAAGCTCGTGCCGGATAATGCATCTTATAATGTATTTCCGTTACCGGTAGAAGCACCTACATTTGGTTCACGTTCTATCATCACTAATCCCTGGGATCTTACTGCATCACCCGAAGGCTGGCATTCCGATGGAACCAACAGCTACACTATAACAAGAGGGAATAATGTGTACGCTTATTCTGATCAGAATAATACGGATACACCAGGATATTCTCCGGATGGCGGAAGCGCGCGCATTTTTGATTTTCCTTTTGCCGACGGAAGATATGATAATCCCTTCACATATAAAGATGCTGCTATCACGGAGTTATTTTATATGAATAATAAAATGCATGATCTGTTTTATAAATTCGGATTTACAGAATCTGCCCGAAATTTCCAGACCAGTAACTTTGGAAATACTGGTATGGGAGGAGATGCTGTAAATGCAGAAGCTTTTGACGGAAGCGGCCTTAATAATGCCAATTTTAGCCCTGGCTATGAAAAAATTGTCAACGGACAGCCACAGGTAAAGGCAGGTAGAATGCAGATGTATCTTTATGATAGGCTGCAAACAGCTGATGACCCGGTAATAAGGTATCAGTATAATTCTCCTGCTTCCGTGGCGGGCAGACCAAAAGTATTGACAGCAGGAGCATCATTTGGACCTTTGTATGGTGCTCCGGTTACAGGAGACCTGGCAATTCCTGTACCAGCCGATGCATGTACCGCCCCTGCTGCTGGAAGCCTGGCTAATAAAATTGCAGTCATAACAAATGCTAATTGTGAATTTGGCCTTAAAGCCCTCAATGTACAGAATGCTGGAGCTGTAGGTGTCATTATGTATAAATCTTCTTCCGATATCCCAACTTCATTGGGTGCAGGAACTTATGGAGGGCAGGTGACCATACCTACCATGAGTATGGGAAAAACGGAAGGTCTATTCCTGACCGGGCAGTTGAATAGCGGAAATACTATTAATGCCACCCTCAATTTTGATTATAGTGGTTTCAAGAATGCATGTTTTGATAATGGTACTATGGCCCATGAGTATGGGCATGGAGTATCCAACCGGCTTACCGCACAGGGATATAGTTGTCTCTCATCCACCAACAGCACGGAGCAGATGGGCGAAGGTTGGTCTGATTTCTTCGGACTTATGGTGACCGCCAGACCTGGAGACACTTCCTCTGTTTCCAGAGGACATTCAACTTATACGAAAAATGAGCCTACAACCGGCAATGGCAACAGGCTGGCTAAATATTCCCCCGATTTCAGCATTAATGATTATACCTACGGGAAAACAAATACCAATACAGAAGTTCATCAGATAGGTTTTATATGGACAACAATGCTTTGGGATCTGGCCTGGAAGTATATAGAAAAATATGGATATAATAATGATGTTCTGGCTAGCAGTACTTCCGGAAATGCAAAAGTTCTTCAGCTTGTCATTGACGGAATTAAGCTGCAGCCGTGCAGCCCCACTTTTATTGATGGTAGAGATGCTATTTTGCAGGCTGATGTAATAGGAAATGGAGGGCTTAATAAATGCTTGATTTGGAACACATTTGCAAGAAGAGGGCTTGGAGTGAACGCATCCGCAGGTTCCAAAACAGTTGCTACTGATCAGGTAGAAGACTTTACAGTACCTGCCGAATGCAATACAGCTTTGGCTACTAAGGAAAGTATAAAAGCAGGATCCAGGTTTATTGTTTTTCCTAATCCTGTTTATGATGAATTTTTCGTGGGAAATATTGATAAATCTCCGAATGAAGTTAAAATTACGATGTTTGACATGTCTGGTAAATTAGTAATGACGGATTCCAGAGAATCAGGATCGAAGAAAACTGTTTCTGTAAAAGGACTTCAAAAAGGAGTTTATATGGTTCATATCAGTCAGGGGAATCAGTCCCAGGTTGAAAAACTTATTGTAAGATAGCAGTTGGCATTAATTAAGATAAAAAAATAAGCTTTCATTGAAAGCTTATTTTTTATTGACAGAGATCAGATAGTCATACACCATTTGATGCTGGTCATCGCTCAGTTTAGCTTTTGGAGCCATTCTGCTTAACGTGTTGATCCATCCATTGTCGTCATGTTTCGTTGGTTCCGGCAGCTTATGGCATTTTGCACAGGAATTTTCAAAAATGGTTTTTCCTTGCGCCAGCTGCTCAGATGAGGTATACTTTGGCCCTGTTACAGCCACACTTTTTGGTCCGCAGGATACCAGAAATGCTGATGCTGCGATACCGGCTAAGATGAATTTTTTCATATCCTATTTTTGTTTGATGATTACTTCTTCACAGAAACAATATAATCATAAACCCATTGGTGCTGTTCATCCGTTAATTTTGCCTTTGGAGCCATAGAATTCATGATTCCTACCCATTGTACAGAATTATGTGAAGCAGGATCAGGGAGTTTATGACATCTTCCACAAGAGTTTTCAAAAATAGTTTTCCCCTGAGCAATCTGTTCTGCAGTAGATGTTGAAGTTCCTGCAGTAGCAGTGGATGTAGCAGCTTTCGGCGTACAGGAAACCAGCAAAATTGCAGTAAACGTTGCCGCAGCGATGAGTTTTTTCATGTTTCTTTTTTTGATATATAACAAATGTAATAAATTCCTTAAGCGGTTGATATAGGGGGTTCTAGTTTTAATTTAGAAGAAATAAAAATTAAAATTACGTAAAATCAGTAATCCCAAATGAAGATAATTTAAATCTTTTGTCTCATCATTCTAAGCGGGCTATTGACCATTCCCATTTTAATTATTAATTTTGAATTAATGAAATTTTCTACAGAAGAGCTAATAGAAGGAATACAGTCAGGACACAAACGCCTGATTGCAAAAGCTATTACATTGGTTGAAAGTAAGAAAGCAGAGCATAGGGTACAGGCAGAAGAATTGTTGAAGAAAATTATGCCTCTTACCGGAAACTCTGTGAGGGTAGGAGTAACGGGTGTTCCCGGGGCAGGAAAATCTACCTTTATAGAAAACTTTGGCCGTTTGGTTATTGCTCAGGGAAAAAAGGTTGCCGTTTTGGCCATTGATCCTAGTTCAGCTATTAACAAGGGAAGTATTTTGGGAGATAAAACCAGAATGGAAGAATTGGCCAAAGAAGAAAATGCATTCATCCGCCCTTCTCCCAGCTCAGGGTTTTTGGGAGGAGTAGCGAATACTACTTTTGAAACTATGATGATCTGCGAAGCTGCAGGCTACGATTATATTTTAATAGAAACGGTAGGAGTAGGGCAGTCAGAAGTGCTGGTTGCTGATATTACCGATGTTTTCTTATTCCTTAAAATTATTGGAGGTGGAGATGAGCTTCAGGGAATAAAAAGAGGTATCATGGAAATGGTAGACCTCATTTTTATCAATAAAGTAGATCAGGACAATCTTCAGAAAGCTAAAAATACAAGGCTGGAATTAAAAAGAGCATTAGACTTTATTCCGCCTAAAGAAAAAGGATGGAAGATTCCTGTTTTACTTGGCTCTGCGCTTCATAATCAGGGATTACAGGAAGTGTATGATACAATATCCGAATTTATTGATCTGAAAAAGAAGAGTGGCCGTTTTGAAGAAATACGGGTTCAGCAGGCTGAAAAACGATTTGAATATTGGGTTCAGGAATATATTTTATCCCTGATGAAAAAAAGTAATGCGGTGGAGGAAGCTTATCATATGCATAAAAAAAATGCTTCAGCCATGGTTTCTAATCCAAGTACTGAAGCAAAATTATTTGTAGAAAAATTTTTATCTAACGAAAACAGGGGTTAAAGCTTCTCTTTTTCCTGTTTAACCTCAGTTTTTGAAATATATCCGTCATAGGTGATGGGTTGCCTGTCGTTACTTCTCATAGAAACGAAAGCTTTTCCGGTTTTAAAAATTTCAATATTCACTTCGTCTACGTTTCTTACATCTTTAGGTTTGAACTTAAAAGTCCAGGTTCCTTTTTTATTCTGAGTTTTAGTGACCGTAAAATCTTTCGAAGTAAATCGGTAGCTGTTATCACTTGCGCTTCCAAAGGTAGGATTGAATAGTCTTCCAAAATAAGGAAGTACTACTTCAAGCGTATTTTTACTGACGTCAATGGTGTAATCTCCATTCAGATTCAACATTCTTGTTGCAGTAGCATTGGGCATTGAATTCATGACATTGATAACATCATAATTCGTAGGGTTGGCTCTTTGTGCATAGAAGGTAAACTCCTGGGAATTCACCAAAGTGTCCACTGTTTTCGGATCTAATGAACCTTGTGAAGCACAGCTCTGGAATAAGAACAGGAATCCAAAAATCATCAGTAAAGAAATATACTTTTTCATAATGATATAATTATTAAATTTAAACAGCAAAATGTATGCAAATATATTCTTTCTGAAATATTTTGGAATAAAAATTGTTAAGGTTGAATTATTAACACTCAAACTATGAAAGTTACACATCTATTAGGAATGGGAGCTATTGCTCTGTCGGCTGTTGCCTGTACTACAAACCCGATTACGGGGAGGTCTTCTTTACAGCTGGCCAACAATTCGGAAATTTTAACAATGTCTTCACAGGAATATAGAACGACATTGTCTAAAGGTAAAGTGATTACCGGTACAGCAGATGCAAAGAGAGTGGTAAATGTAGGAAACAGAATTAAAAATGCGGCAGAAAGATATTATCAGAGTATTGGAAGATCAGCAGATCTTGCAAGCTACAGCTGGGAATTTAATCTTTTGCAGAGCAATGAGCTGAACGCCTGGTGTATGCCTGGTGGAAAAGTTGCAGTCTATACGGGAATATTACCGGTAACAAAAGACGATAACGGACTTGCAGTTGTAATGGGACATGAAGTTTCTCACGCACTGGCAGGCCACGGAAATGAAAGAATTTCTCAGGCAATGGTAGCCCAATATGGAGGTGCAATCCTGGGAGGAACCATCTCAAATTCACAATGGGCAAGTGTTTTCCAGAAGGTTTACCCTATCGGTTCACAGGTTGCTTTGTTGAAATACGGAAGAGGTCAGGAGTCCGAGGCTGATGAAATGGGACTTTACCTGATGTCTATGGCAGGATATGATCCAAGAGCAGCGATTCCTTTCTGGAACAGAATGGAAGCCGCATCTACAGGAGCAAGACAACCTGAATTCTTATCTACTCACCCGAATCCGGAAACAAGAATTTCAGATATCAACAAAGATCTTCCAAAAGCTTTGGAATACTATAAGGCTGCAGGAGGAAAAATATAATTAGAATTTTAATCTTGAGTAAGGCCTTATTAAATTTTTAGTAAATTTGGTAAGGCTTTTTTATGTAACCACCTAAACACAATATTATGAAGAGTTTATCAATTACCGGACTTATCCTTTTGGCTGTTTCTGCCTTACTTTTCTATTTAACAACTGATTTTGCCGTAGAGCAGATAAAAATTTCCCACATTATGGGTATAATGGCGGGAATCGGAATAGGGCTTATCATTGGAGGAATGGTAGGATATGTAAGTAAAGGAAGCGCTATCAAAGCGGAACAGAAGAAAAAAGAATTCAAACAGCTGCAAAAAGACAAAGAAGAGCTTGAAAAACAGGCTGCGGACATTGCAAAACGCCAGGCTGAACTTGAAGAACAAAATAAAAACCCTCAAATTTAAATTTGAGGGTTTAAAGTTGTTATTTTCGATAAATCATTAGAATTTATATCCTAAACCTACCATAAACAAGTTAGGTCTGTTATCATATCTGATTTCCGAACCGGAAACTTTGTTGATGAAATTTCTTTCATCTTTACTGAAAGCACCTTCATATCTTGCATTTACAATAAGCTTTTTGATTTCAAGCTGTGCACCAAACTGATACCCTACGGTAAAGTCATTTTTAGCATTTTCCTTGAAATCGTTGTAAGTATTGTCTTTGTTTAAGTTAAAACTTCCTACAGGTCCTACAAAAACTCCCAGCATATTTCCTAAAAGGTTATATCCCAAAAGAACCGGAACATCAATACGGTTGCTTTTTACATCAAAAGTAGTGTTCTCTGTAGTAAACTCATTTTTGAAGTGAGTATAATAGATTTCCGGCATCACAAACAATGAAGTAGGAAGTCCCACTTTTAATGAAAGCCCAACGTTGAAACCTACATTATTTTTACCTGTTCCTGCAATAGCATCATTCACTGTTCCTTTAATATTGGACCATGAAGGTGAGCCTGTTGGAAAAATTAAGTTGGCTTTACCTGCCAGTGAAATCTGTGCAGATGCCCACATTGAAAACCCTAATAACGCTATACTAAGTACCTTTTTCATTATCGTCTATTTTTGTATTTGTCGTTTCAATCGTTTTATTATTCTCAAGTAAATATTCTCTCAGTTCTTTAAACAGTTCTGAAGAATAAACGAAGTCAATCAGATTTTTATTGCCTGCGGTAATCAGGATGTCTTTATTACCTTCCCATTCTTTGATTCCCAGTCTTAGGTATACAATTTTCTCGCCAATCGTCATTACAGAGTTCATATCGTGTGTATTGATGATTGTTGTAGTATTATATTCTTTGGTGATCTCATAAAGAAGATCATCAATGATCTTTGAAGTATACGGATCCAGTCCGGAATTGGGTTCATCACAGAACAGATATTTAGGATTGTTGACAATTGCTCTGGCGATCGCCACCCTTTTCTGCATTCCTCCGGAAATTTCAGAAGGATATTTTCTTTCCGCTTTGTCAAGATGTACTCGTCCTATTACTTCAAAAACCCTTTTCTTTTTTTCTCTGTAGGTAAGATTGGTAAACATATCAAGAGGGAACATGATATTCTCTTCCACAGTTAAGGAATCAAATAATGCACTTCCCTGGAATACCGTTCCGATTTCTGAACGGAGATGTTGTTTTTCATCTCTCGTCATTGTGTTGATGTCTTTTCCGTCAAACAGAATTTCTCCTGAAGAAGGCATATAAACATTCAATAAACTTTTTAAAAAAACGGTTTTACCGGAACCACTCTGCCCAATGATTAAGTTTACCTTTCCTTTATCAAATGAAGTTGAAATGCCTTTCAATACTTCAACATCATCAAAACTTTTCTTAAGATCTTTTACCTCAATCATCAGCTTAATATTAATTGGGTTAAAATTAATTCAGAAATGATAATGAATACCATTGTCCATACCACTGCCTGCGTACTTGCTCTACCTACTTCCAGTGATCCTCCTTTTACATTATATCCGAAATAAGAAGGAACCGTTGCGATGATAAAAGCGAAAACGATCGTTTTGGTAAATGCATAGTAAATAAATAAATTCGGCATATACATTTGAATACCAACAATATAGTCGTTTTCTGTCCAGTTTCCTGTTAAAATCCCGGCAATATATCCACCACCAATACCGAATACGATACTGATAGCAATAAGAAGGGGATTAAACAGCATACAGGCGATAATTTTAGGAAATATCAGGAAATTGGGTGAGTTTACTCCCATGATGTCCAATGCATCAATCTGTTCGGAAACCCTCATTGTTCCAATACTTGACGCAATATAGGAACCTACCTTACCTGCCAGAATAAGACTGATAATGGTAGGGGCAAATTCCAAAACCAAAACCGCTTTCGTAGCATATCCTACAAATGAAGGCGGAATAGGAAAAGAAGATGCATCAAAGTTGTTGAACATCTGAATAGCCACTACCGCTCCAACAAATATGGAGGTGAAGATAACAAGTCCGAAAGAATTTACTCCCAAATCATTAATTTCTCTCATGAACAGCTTCCAGAAAACCCTCATTTTCTGAGGCTTCTGCAGGGATTTTCCCAAGAGGATCATGTATTCCCCTACTGCTGTGAAAAACTTTTTTAACATACTGCTAAATTAGACTTTTTTATTTAATTGGGCTAGAGTCAAGAATAAGACCAAAGCTTAGTTTTGTGTTAAAATTATTTCAATATCTATCTTATTTCTTCCCTTATTTTGCATTTTTATCTCCTCCAATGACCAAAAAAACGGTTTTTAAAATAATTACCAGATCGAGTACAAAACTCCAGTTTCTTACATAGAAAGCATCTGCCAGAACTCTTTTTTTCATTTCTACTTCCACATCTCCAAAGTCACCACGCAGTCCATTCGCCTGTGCCAATCCGGTTATACCAGGGCTAACCATACTTCTCAGGCTGTATCTTCCGATTTTGGGTTTGTAATAATTGTCAACAGCCAGCATATGAGGGCGCGGACCTACTACAGACATTTCACCTCTCAATACATTAATAAATTGAGGAAGTTCATCAAGGCTGGTTTTTCTTAAAAATTTACCTACTCTGGTAATTCTGGAATCATTTATTGATGTAGTTTTCGTCGTAGATTCATCATTGACAACCATTGTTCTGAATTTAATACAATTAAAAACATCTTCATGAAAACCATATCTTTTCTGAAGGAAAAAAACTGGACCTTTGGACGTTGTTTTGATCAAAATCGCAATAATCGGGAATACCCATGAGCAGATTACAATCAATATAAAAGCAGAAAAGAAAATATCAAATGTTCTTTTCATCAGGAAATTAGAATAATAATCTAACGGATACCTGGCCTGATTAAGTACCGGCTGGGTCTGTATATATCCAAGGTCATAAAGGAAAAAATCACTTTGTGTAATGCTTGGGATCAATGATATGTGGATCTTATGATCTTCAGCCAGACTGAAAATTTCATTTTTCATGGCCTCATCATAAGAGTTTTCCATAGATAAAAACAGAGTGTGGATTCCGTTTTTTTTCCAGAAAGCTACCAGCTCATTGATCTTCACCTCGGCATTTTCATATTCAAATATTCTGTACCCATAGTCCTTACGGTCTGTAAAGATATTTTTAAGAATTTCTGTGGAATGCCGGTCTCCCAAAAACATGACATTTCTGTAATTCGCTCCAAGAGATCGCAAATACTTGATCGCAAAATACACTAATGATTTCGCCAGGAAGATGGAAATAAATAGGTAAAGCGAAAGCCAGTAAATATCCGAATTGAAAAATACATTCTTACTTACCTTTCCTATTAGCAGCACTCCCAGTATAAAAAAGAGGAAATGAATCAAGAGGCGTTCAAGAAACAGGGTATAGGTGAGGTTCCTCGGAATATTGTATATTTTTGTCCTACCACTCAGTAGTACCCAGAACAAAAACAACAGAACCAAAGAAAAACTATTCTGATACCAGGTTTCTTTATTGTATTTTAAACTTTCGTTTCTGCTTATAAAAAAGAATATGAAGATAGATGCAATAACCATAAGGTCAAGCAACATAATGATCGATTTCAGGTATCTAGAGTATCGAATTCTCTGCATCTATCGGTATTATAGCGGATAAGCCCAGCTAATTTAAGCTTTTTTACGGGATATTCAGATATTTGTGAGTCTGAACTGAAGCCTGCCATTCCGGATGTTCCAGGATGAAATCTGTGATCTTAGGATACATGTCATCTCTTTTGCTCCATTCGCTTTGAAGGTAAAGTTTACAGTTTTCAGAAACTTTTGAGGCCTGTTCCTGAGCAAACGTAAAGTCATGCTGATTGAAAATGATCACTTTAAGTTCATGAGCTTTTTGATAAATCTCTTCCTTAGGCAGTCCTGTTTTCTTTGGAGAAAGGGTAATCCAGTCCAGCTGCCCGCTCATGGGATAGGCTCCTGAAGTTTCGATATGTACGGTACATCCTAATTCTTTCAGTTTGGATGTCAATATATCTAAATTCCACATCAAAGGTTCCCCACCGGTCAACACTATTGTTTTACAGTGTTTAGCTGCAGTTTCTGCAATTTCCTCTGCATTCATCAGGGGATGGAGGTCCGGGTTCCAGCTTTCTTTTACATCACACCAGTGGCATCCTACATCACAACCTCCCAGCCTGATAAAATATGCGGCTTTTCCGGTGTGTGCTCCTTCTCCCTGTAAAGTGTAAAAATGCTCCATTACAGGGAGCATTTTACCTTCTTTTAATAAAATATCTTCTTCTTTATTCATTTTAAAATTAGTCGTTATAGACCGAAGTTTTATAAGCAATGATGGTGTTTTTCATTAACATCGCTCTTGTCATTGGGCCCACTCCTCCAGGTACCGGAGTAATCCAGCTTGCTTTAGCTGCACAGCTGTCAAAATCTACGTCACCTGCAAGGTAATATCCTTTTGGAGAGTCATTATCTACTCTTGTAATACCCACGTCAACAATTACAGCTCCTTCTTTGATCATATCTCCTTTTAAGAAATGCGGATCTCCCAAAGCGGTAATTACGATGTCTGCCTTTCTTGTATATTCTTCGATGTCTTTCGTGTATGAGTGCGTAAGGGTAACGGTAGAGTTTCCAGGGAAATCTTTTCTTCCCATAAGGATACTCATTGGTCTTCCTACAATTTTACTTCTTCCGATAATTACACAGTCTTTTCCTTTCGTTTCAATATTATATCTTTCCAATAATGTTAAAATTCCGAAAGGAGTAGCAGGTAAGAAAGTATCCATTTCAAGAGCCATTTTCCCGAAGTTTTCAGGGTGGAAACCATCCACATCTTTTCTTGGATCAATAGCGTTAATGATCTTCTCCTGGTCAATCTGATCTGGTAAAGGCAGCTGAACGATAAATCCGTCTACTGCTTTAGATTTATTAAGCTCGTCAATTTTTTCCAACAGTTCAGATTCAGAAACTGTACTTGGAAATTTAATCAAGCTGGATTGAAACCCTACTTCCTCACAGTCTTTCACTTTCGAGTTTACATAGGCCTTGCTAGCTCCATTATTTCCTACAAGAATAGCCACCAAATGGGGAGCTCTTCTTTTACTTGCGAGAATCTTTTCTACTTCAACCTTGATCTCTGCTTTAATTTCCTTGGATACTTTAAGTCCGTCAAGAATTTCTGCCATTTTTACTTTTTTACTTTATAGATTTAATTTTACTTTCTTTTTACTTACTATTTATTTTCTTTATAGTAATTAATTAATCCATTGGTAGAGCTGTCATGAGAGCTTACTGCTTCATTATTCTCCAGCTCAGGAAGGATTTTGTTGGCTAATACTTTTCCTAATTCTACTCCAAACTGGTCAAAACTGAAAATATTCCAGATAACACCCTGAACGAAAATTTTGTGTTCATACAAAGCGATCAGTTGTCCTAGTGAAAAAGGAGTTAATTCTTTGAATAATATAGAGTTAGTAGGTGTGTTTCCATGGAAGACCTTGAAGTTGATCAGTCTGTCTATTTCTTCATCAGATTTTCCTGCATTTCTAAGCTCTTCTTCCACTTCTTCTTCAAGTTTTCCGAAGGCTAGTGCTTCAGTCTGAGCGAAAAAGTTCGCTAATAATTTATCCTGGTGGTCAGAAACATGGTTAGGGCTTTTTGCATAGGCAATAAAGTCTGCCGGAATCAATTCTGTTCCCTGGTGGATCAGTTGGTAGAAAGCATGCTGCCCGTTTGTACCAGGCTCTCCCCAGATGATAGGTCCCGTTTCGTATTCTACAAATTCACCATTTCTGTCTACACATTTTCCGTTACTTTCCATATCTCCCTGCTGAAGATAGGCTGCAAATCTGTCCAGATATTGAGAATACGGTAAGATGGCATACGTTGTAGCAGCATAGAAATTACGGTACCAGATTCCCAGAAGTCCCATTAATACAGGAACATTTTCAGAGAATTCTGCCGTTTGGAAATGCTGATCTGTATCATAAGCACCTTTTAAAAGCTGTTCAAAGTTTTCATATCCTACAGAAAGTACAATACTTAATCCGATAGCACTCCACAGAGAATATCTTCCGCCTACCCAGTCCCAGAACTCAAAAATATTTTCCTCTGCGATTCCGAACTTCTTAACTTCTTCAATATTAGTAGATAAAGCCACAAAATGCTTCGCTACATCTTCCTGTTTTCCTGCCTTCAGGAACCAGTCTTTTGCTGAATTGGCATTCGTCATTGTTTCCTGAGTGGTAAACGTCTTTGAAGCAATGATGAATAAAGTAGTTTCAGGATTTAAATCTTTTACTACTTCTGCAATATGATTTCCGTCCACGTTGGAAACAAAGTGAGCGTTTAATCTTGTTTTAAAATGCTTTAAAGCTGAACAAACCATCACAGGACCCAAATCTGATCCTCCAATCCCGATGTTGACTACATCTGTGATCTCTTTTCCGCTGAAACCTTTATGTTCTCCCGAAATAATTTTTTCAGAAAAAGATTTCATATGCTCAAGAACTCTCTTGATCTGCGGTTTGATATTTTCTCCATCTACAATAATTTCACGATCAGAGAAGTCTCTTAATGCTGTATGCAGCACAGCTCTTCCTTCTGTTTCATTGATTTTATCTCCTGAGAACATTTTGGAAATAGCATCTTTTAACTGGCTTTCTTCTGCCAATTGCAATAAAAGATCTTTTGTTCTGGAATCAATCAGGTTTTTAGAATAATCAAAAAGATAGTTGTCCTTTTGTAGAGAAAACTCATTAAAACGGTTCGGGTTATACTGGAAAAGAGTTCTAAGATCAAAGTCATTTCCACCGAAGTGTTCGTCAAGTGCTTTCCAGCTGCTAGTTTGTGTCGGATTTATTTTTGATAGCATATTACAGAATTTTTATCGTTCAGAAGATCATATATCGGATGAGAATAGGTCATAATCCATAATGATTTATTTCTGATTTGCAAATTTACGGAAAAATAAAACCTCTGATAAATTTGAAGACGATAAATAACATTTTTTTAAAAAACACAACCTCAGAACAGGTCTGAGGTTGTATAAAAAGTGTTTTTGGGATGGCTCTTAGGATATTATTCATCCATTTCATTCAGAATGTTTTCCAATTGGTTTGCGCTTCCTCCATAGATGTATTTTGTCCATAAAACAATGCTGGTTATAAACCCTAATGTTCCGATCAGTACTGCAATGATTAATCCCTGTTGATGAGAAGCCGACAGTTCCGGTAAAGACTTTCCCTGCTCTTTCATCGTATTATAGATAACCAGTCCAATAGTAATAAGTAAATGAGGAAGTAATAAAAATCCGAAAGATTGGTATCGTTCCATATTCAGGCGAAGCTCATGGTATATTTTCCAAAGGCTGTTTTTGGTATTTCCAGTATAAAGTTCTGTCTGTTTGTAGAATTTATAAAACCCAAACAGATAATATGAAGATATTACGACCATCACTGTATAGGAAACATAATAAATAATATATTGTGAAGACGGAAATTTAAACTGAAGAGGAAAAAAAGCCATCAGAATAATTGCAAGAATCTGCATAGGAAATTCCTTTTTCATATTTTTCTGAATCTTTTCTATAGGGTGTTTGCTTTCCTTTAATTGCTGTATTGTATCAGGGATATGGACATCACTGTCCTCTTTATTCCACTGTTCTTTTAATTGATCAAAATTCATAGCCTGATTTTTTTATGATTTGCTGTATTTTTTCTTTTGTTCTGTTGAGTTTTACTCGCGCATTGCCTTCACTGAGCCCTAGATTGTTCCCGATTTCTTTGTGTGACATTCCTTCCATGAAATAAAATATGACAGCTTTTTCCAGAGAGTTCAGTTCCTGAACGGCACTGTAGAAAATTTCCAGCTGTCTGTCCTTTGCAGGATTGTAATCCTCCTGCTGTACTTCAAAATGGGAAGGCACATTTGTATGATTAGTAGATCTTTGCTTTTCCTTTTTTAAATAGGTAATGGCTGTATTAATTGCGACCCTGTACATCCACGTGGAGAACTCGCTGTTTCCTTTGAAGTTCTGATAAGATTTCCAAAGCTGGATAAGAATTTCCTGCTGAAGGTCTTCCCGATCCTCTACAGAATCTGCATATATCCGCGAGGCTTTGTACAAGATGCCTTTGTGCTGGTTGACGAGTTTTAAAAAAGCGGTTTCAGTTGGATTGCTCACAATCGGTTCATGGTTTGGTTATGGTTATAAGCTTGATACTGGTTTCACCGTGTAGCCTTTTGCCTGCAGGAGAGGAATGATTCCGTTTTCACCCATAAGATGAGATCCTCCGACTGCAAATAACGAGCTTTCTTTTTTCATCATGTCCGGCATTATTTTTACCCAGTTTAGATTTCTATTGGTAAGCATTGCCTTTTCCTGTTGAGCATTCATGAATCTTTCATCCTTGAAAAGACTGTAAAGTGACTGCACATTTTCATTTTTAAAAGCTTCAATCATCTGACTGAATAATAGTTGATATTCTTTGTCCATTTTAAGCTGGGTAATGATACTCTTCAGATCATATGCTTTATTGATCGATTGCATCTGATCCTCTACTTTTTCCAGCCCTTTGATTCCTTTTTTATCTTTTATTGCCTTCTGAAGAAGCTCCATTTCGTAAAGTTTAACTTCGGTCCGGGGGCATGGAATGGCTTTGGTGGAAAGCAAGGCATAAAGTGCCTGAGGACTTGATGAGTCAATGCTTTTCAGATCTGTTCCATAATTGGCAAGAATGGTATTCAGTTCCTTAGCTTCTTCGGGAGAAAGCTGGTCTGATATTTTTTTATCTGCTTTAAACATTTTCTGTAATGACATCATTTCAGCAGGATCAGTATAGTTGATTTCCATGACAAAGTTTTCAGAGTTTTCAAGAGCTTTCATAACTTTAGGTTTGATCTCAAAATCTTTACTGCATAAGATATGAAAAGTCCCGGTAATATAAGAAGGCTTAGAAAGACCGTTTCCGGAAACTTCCCATAGGAGACTGTTTTCTGTGTTGCTGTTTTTATTTTGTGCATTGGCTGTTATGAAATTCAATGACAATAATGCTGCGAATCCAAGTTTGATTAAATTTTTCATAATATTAATTTTTTTGATTTTCTGTTCTTTTAAACAGTAGGTAAGGCATGTGTTATAATCGTTACAGTTTTTTTTCAAAAAAATAAAAACCTCCTGAAAACAGGAGGTAGTAAAATCTAAAATTATGATGATAACCAATTGGTTAGGATAGTTTTTTTATTCCTGGATCTTTGGCTGGCCAGGTTTTGAAGTTTTTCTTTTTCTTAAAAAATAGAGAATTGCAGCAGCAATTAATAGAAGAGGCCATACATTGATCAGAGCCACTATGATTCTCTGAATCAGATAGAAGCCGTACACGAAGCCATCTTTTGCGTCATAGATGAAATTATATTTATATTTATTGTCAATGCTGGTCGTGTTGGTAACGGCGATTTCTGCAATACGTAATTGTGGTTCTTTAATGTAGATATCAATAGTGCTGTATTTCAGATCGTCCATCATATTCATACTCTGCAGTTGTTGAAGATTTCCTTCAGACATATTTTCGTCATCGAGCGTTACCTTATCTTTATTTGTTTTTAGTTTGCTGATATTTTCCGAAGTCTTTTGATTTCTTTTCCCTTCCAGTTCAGAATATTTGATGTTAGCCGTTACATCTTCTGCATTGATAGATCTGGAATTAAGAAATAACTTGTTTGTATTGATTGCTGTTAAAAGTTCCCCGAGTTTTTCCGTTGGAATACGAACCTGCATTCTATTTTCTGTCTGATATTTTTTGATCAGCATAGCCTCTTCATTGGATGTGTTGTAAGTGTTTTCAGAAACCACATTGCTTTGCAGATTACTGTTGGTAACAAAACCACCCAGTTCCTGTACAGATTTTTCAATAGCAACCGTTGCATTATACACATCTTTTACTTCCATATTCACATCGGCAGTCTTGATGAACTGTTTGTCTTTTACTTTCATATCCGCAACAGATGAGATACTGTCTGATACAATAGCAGCAGTTGAATCTGTAGTAGCATAGGCTTCAAGATCTGCAGAAGAAACTTCTCCTTTTTTACATGAATAAATTCCTAGTAAAAGAACAGCTGATAGAGATAATTGAATGTAAGTAGTTTTCATAGCGCTTATTTTTATTGTTTTCCTGAAGTCAAAGTTCAGCCAGGATCTTTTGTAACGCTTGAAAATCAAAAGTAAAAAGCTTGTAAACAAAATTTTCAGTTATAATGAATTGAAATTTAGTGTTTTGTAAAATAAACATGGGCTTTAGCCATTGCTTTCGGAGCAGTTTTTGCTTATCTTTTACAAACCAAAACAACAATCTGTCACTATGTCAAATACTTTTTCCAAAATCAGAAACGCAATAGAATTATTTAGATCCATAGATTTCGATCAATTGAGCAGCATTTCTCAAAAGGTAGATCTGCCAAAACTGATGCAAAATTTTTCAAAACTGGATGATAAACAGCTTTCCGGGCTTATGAAAATGCTTGATCCCGAAAAGAAAAAGAAAGAATTACCACCTATTGATGGCGACTTTTATGATATCTACCATACGTTGACTCCTGAACAGCGTGAAATTCAGCTGAAAGTAAGAGCTTTCATGGAAAAGGAAGTAAAACCTCTGGTGAACCACTATTGGCTCAGAGATGAATTTCCTTTTGAGCTGATCCCGAAATTCCAAAAACTTGATATTTGTGGTGTTACTTATGAAGGGTACGGCTGTCCGGGAATGCCTTTCCTGATGGAAGGTGTTATTGCGATGGAAATGGCAAGGGTAGATGCTTCCATTGCCACATTTTTCGGGGTACAATCCGGGCTGGCAATGGGTTCTATTTATATCTGCGGCTCTGAAGAACAGAAGCAGAAATGGCTTCCGCAGATGCAGAAATTTGAAAAAATTGGAGCCTTTGGGCTAACGGAGCCGGAAGTTGGATCAGGAGCAGCGGGCGGACTTACAGTAACCTGTAAAAAAACACCGGAAGGCTGGGTTCTTAATGGTCAGAAAAAATGGATCGGGAATGCTACTTTCGCTGATCTGATTATTATCTGGGCAAGAGACCTGGATAGCGGAGAGGTGAAAGGATTTATTGTGGAAAAAGATAATCCGGGATATTCCGTAGAAAAAATTAAGGGAAAAATGGCTTTAAGGATTGTCCAGAACGGATTGATTACTTTAAAAGACTGTCTTGTAACCGAAGAAAACCGTTTACAGAATGCCAATTCCTTTAAAGATACCGGCAAAGTACTGAGAATGACAAGAGCAGGTGTCGCATGGATGGCCACAGGCTGTGCACGCGGAGCATATGAAAGTGCTTTGGATTATACCCGAAAAAGAGAACAGTTTGGAAGGCCTATTGCTTCATTTCAAATGATTCAGGGACATCTGGTAGAAATGTTATCTAATCTTACTGCCATGCAGACCATGGTTTTCAGACTGTCTGAAATGCAGGATGAAGGAATTTTAAAAGATGAACATGCTTCGTTAGCCAAAGTTTTCTGTACACTCAGAACAAGAGATATTGTTTCCAGAGCAAGAGAAGTAATGGGAGGAAACGGAATTCTGCTGGAGTATGATGTAGCCAGATTTGTTGCCGATGCAGAAGCTATTTATTCTTATGAAGGAACAAAAGAAATCAACTCGCTCATCGTAGGACGATCGATCACAGGATTCAGTGCTTTTGTATAGGTAACAGGTAGCAGATGGCAGGTAATAGGTTGTAGGTGCTGCAACCTGCAACCTATCATCTGCCCCCTTATGAAACTAAATGTTTGTATTTTTCCTTGTTGTCAATAATCATCCAGATATTGATCAGAAACATTACCCCGGCAATACCCATTCCCATAGGAGATTTATCCATTGTGAAAACATGCGTGACAATGCCTACCATGACAGGTAAAATAACAATGGCACCTAACGCTCTTGTTTTTGGGAAAATAAATAATAATCCGCCAATAACTTCTACGATGCCTACTAATGGCATCAGCCAGCCGATTTCTCCAAATGCAGCGAAAAGTTTCATTTGTTCAGGAGTAGGTTTCTCCATGGGCATATAATTAAAAAACTTGTTTAATCCGGCATTAATAAACATAAGCCCGAAAAGTAAACATAAAATGAATTTTATTGTTTTCATGTTTGATGATTTTACATCAAATGTAAAATAAAAATAGGATTCGTTGATTGTATTTTTATAAAAAATACACAATTAATGTTAATGATAGGTTAATGTTGTGTTTTGGATAATTTCATTGTTTATATTTGAAATTCAAACTAAACTAATACTATTATGTTGAAAAATCTTAAAAAGTTAAACCGTACGAATTTGAGAGAAATCCACGGAGGGATTGATAAATGTGATATCGGGCCAATAGATTGCCCATGTAAAATTCCGCCTGGTCATCCTTGTATCGGAGGTGGTGGAGGAACTCCGGAACCGGATAAAGGATACTGCCCGGATAGTCAGACTTACATCCTGTGTACAGACACTTGTCCAAACGGAATGAGTCCTTGGTGCGCTGCTTAATGAGTCGTCCTAAAATAGGTTGACATAAAATTAGACAATATTTAATCCGGAGAAGTATTTATTTTCTTCGGATTTTTTATGCACTTTATCTGGCGTTTGCATATTAAGACTTAAATGTGGTCTTTTAGTATTGTAAATATTAATACTTTCTTTTACCAAGGAGTTTAATTCTTGTATATTCTTTGTTTTAGAAAACAGGAATTCCTGCTTTAATATTCCATTAATTCTCTCAGCCAATGCATTTTGATAACAATCATAACCATCAGTCATAGAAGGTTTTATTCTATTTTTATTAAGCATGTTTTGGTAATAGCCAGAACAGTACTGCAGTCCTCTATCTGAATGATGAATCAAAGGAGTATTTGAAACTCTATTTTTCACTGCCATTTTTAAAGCTTTGGCTACATTCTCAGTATTCATATTTGAGCTTAATGAATATCCCATGATTTTTCTGCTGTAAGCATCTGTTACTAAAGACAAATAGCAGGTAGATTCCCTTGTTTTAATATAAGTTATATCGCTTACAAAAACCTGTTCTGCTTTTCCGATCTTTAATTCTTTCAATAAATTAGGATGTTTTCTAAGCCAATGTTTTGAAAAAGTTGTCTTAACATACTTTTTTTGAGCACGCACAAGCATATTCTCTCTTTTTAGATAAGCAAATAAGGTATCTCTGCCTATTTTGATTCCTTCATTTTTGAACCCTTCTTTAAGTAGGTAATAAAGCTTTCTAGTTCCAAGTCTGGGCATTTCCATTCGTACTTTTTGTACGAGTATCTTTATTTTTAGTAATTCTTTTTCACGGGTTAAGCTCCTCTGCTTATTTTGATAAACTGCCTGACGGCTTATCCCAAACAATCTGCACAGCCTGGATATGCTTATTCCTTCTCTGTGGAGTCTGAAGATTGTTGGGAGGAAAACTTTTTTCTGATTTGGGTGCCATACTGCTTATCTGACATATCAATCATGGTATTAAGAACCTTAGTTTTTAGCTTTTCATCAGCTAATTCTTTTTCCAAACGCTTAATTTTTTGAGCCGGAGTTTCTTTAGAGTTATGCATAGTATGGAGTTTAGGTTTACTCCAATCTAAGTTACCATATCTTCGCAACCAAACCAAAACTGTACTTCTGCCTTGGATACCATATTCTTTTTGGGCTTGTTTATAAGTGTAATCGCCGTTTTCTACCTGAGAAACAACTCGTAATTTAAAGCCTATACTGTAATCTCTTTGAGTACGTTTTTCCTTTTTTAATTCTTGATCTTTCATAATATAAGTTGATTAAGTGTCAACTTATTTCAGGATGGGACATAATAACAAAAAAAGACTGTCTCGAAAAAGGCAGTCTTTTTTATTTAAAGTTAGGAATATGTCAATTATTACTTATTGCCTATTACTCATTACTTATAATTAGTCCATTTCCTTCAAAGTAATATTCTTGGAGATTTTATAGCTTTTTTTCTTCTTATGAGGTTTAGGTTCTTCTCCAAGCAATCTTCCCCAAGGTTTTAAATCGTCCACTCTTTCACAGATAATTTTTATAATAGCAATTGCCGGTATACACAGGAACATTCCTGCAATTCCCCAAAGGTGTTCTCCTAAAAGAATACCAATAAAAGAAAATAAGGCGTTGATTTTAACTTTAGAGCCTACCACAAATGGCAGAACAATATTTCCGTCCACAGCATGAATGGCAATATACCCCAAAGCAACATAAATACACGTTGAAGGTGTAGAAGTAGCAAATGCTATAAAACATGAAATCAGAAGGGAAATAAAAATTCCCAGATACGGAATGACATTTAATAATCCTGTCAGAACTCCCAGAAGAATGGCATATTTTACTCCCAGAATGGTAAGAAGAATGGAGGTGAGAATAGATACAATAATTACCTGAAGAAAAAGTCCGAAGATATATTTCTTGGTCATGATTCTGATCTCATTCACAGCTTCCTGTACACTCGCTTTATGTCTTTCATTGAAAACCGTAACAATAAAGTTATTTAAAAGTCTTCTGTAATTTAAAATAAAGATAAAAAACAGGGTAAAAAATATAATAAATCCAAATCCGGTCGAAAAGATCCCAAAGGTAAATCCTAAAATTACTCCTGAGGAAGACAGTAGTTTAGTCAATCCCTGGTTAATATAGTCTACCTGTTCATCCACTTTTACATTAAATGTTTTGGAAACCCAATGCTGAAGGCTGTTAAAAACAGTGGTAAACTGTTCCTTGAGGTGTGGCAGATCTTTACTGAAGTCGGACAACTGATTGGTAAAGAAGTAAATAATACCACTTAGAATCATCAGCATAATGAATACCGAGGTCATGGTAGACATAGATCTTGGAAATCTTAACTTTTTTTCCATAAAAGTGGCTGCAGGCAAAAACAGCATTGCCATAAGGAATGCCAGGAAAAATGGAGCTAAAATACTCTGCCCCAATGCCAGAAGATAGCCAAGTCCAATGATGGAAACCACCACGAGTGTAAGCTTGACAAGGAAAGGAAGTCTAAGAAAATTCATAATCTAAAAATATGCAGTGTGGAATAAAAATAAGAAAACCCTTCTGAATTGAAAAATTTTTTATTCAATCCTTCGGGATTTCCTTGGATTGTATCAAATTTTATTCCACCTGCCCAGGTTGATTGTGATTTTTTACTGAAAAACAGAAACACGCCCTGAATATCAGAACGTGTTTCTTTATTGAGAAGTTAATATGTATAAGTTGTTTATTCTTCAATGGCGATGTCAATGACTTCCTCCATTCTGTTTACGTAATGTACTTTCAGGTTTTTCAGATAATCTTTTTTGATCTCCTCAACGTCTTTTCTGTTAGCTTCACAAAGAATAACATCTTTGATTCCTGCTCTTGTTGCAGCAAGAAGTTTTTCTTTGATACCTCCAACAGGAAGTACTTTTCCTCTTAGTGTAATTTCTCCGGTCATGGCAAGGTGAGGCTTAACCTTCTTGTTTTTAAATGAAGAAACCATTGATGTCAGCATCGCAATACCGGCAGACGGCCCATCTTTAGGTGTTGCACCTTCAGGAACGTGCACGTGGATATTTTTCTTTTCGATGTCTTCCTGAGGAATCCCCAGTTCATCATGTTTAGCTTTAATATATTCCAAAGCAATAGTGGCAGATTCTTTCATTACCGTTCCCAGGTTTCCTGTCATCGTTAATGCCCCTTTGCCATTGCTTAAAATACTTTCAATATAAAGAATATCTCCTCCTACACTTGTCCAGGCAAGGCCAGTGACAACCCCGGGAACTCCAGTGATCTCGGATAAGCTTTTTGGTCTTGGTACGCCAAGAATTTCATCTATTTTTTCCACTGAAATTTTTGGATCATATTCCTTTATCAAAGCAGTCTGCAGCGCTACCCATCTTCCAATGGCTGCAATTCTTTTCTCCAGAGTTCTTACACCACTTTCAGAAGTATGCGCTTCTACGATATGCTTAAGTTCGGTATATCCAAGTTTGAATGATTTGGCATCGAGCCCATTTTCCTCCTGTTGCTTTTTAATTAAATGTCTTTTGGCTATTTCAATCTTTTCCTCCAAAGTATAGCCAGCAATCTGAATGATCTCCGTTCTGTCCAGAAGAGGAGTCTGTATTGTTGAAAGTGAATTGGCAGTAGCAATGAACATCACTTTTGAAAGGTCATAACCCATCTCCAGGAAATTGTCATAAAAAGACTTATTTTGTTCAGGATCAAGCACTTCTAAAAGAGCTGAGCTAGGATCCCCATGAAGCCCCTGTCCGATTTTATCAATCTCATCAAGAACAATTACCGGATTTGATGTACCGGATTTTTTAATGGACTGTAAAATTCTCCCTGCCATAGCACCGATGTAGGTTTTTCTATGTCCGCGGATTTCACTCTCATCATGAAGACCACCCAGTGATAATCTTACATATTTTCTTCCTAAAGCATCAGCAATAGATTTCCCTAAAGAGGTTTTACCCACTCCCGGAGGCCCTACCAATAATAGAATAGGAGACTTCATGTTGTTCTTTAGTTTTAAAACAGCCATGTGCTCCAGAATTCTTTTCTTGATATCTTCCAGCCCGAAGTGCGCTTTGTCAAGCACTTTTTCAGCTTTTGCAATATCAAAAATATCTTTTGTATAGGTTTCCCAAGGCAGATCTGTAAAGAAATCCAGGTAGTTTCTCTGAACATTATAGTCCGGGGAATTAGGATTCTGACGTTGAAGTCTGCTGATTTCCTTTTGGAAATGGTCTTCTACTTCCTGGCTCCATTTTTTTGTTTTAGCCTTGGCAATAAGATCTTCCACATCACTTTCAGGTCCGCCGCCAAGTTCCTCCTGGATCGTTCTGATTTGTTGATTCAGGAAGTATTCTCTCTGCTGCTTGTCAAGATCCTTTGATGTTTTCTGATGAATCTGATTTCTCAGTTCCAGTTTTCTGAAATCTTCATGCATCAGTTCGTAGCACTGGTTAGCTCTTGTCATCAGGCTTTTTTCTTCAAGCAGTTTTTGTTTTGCTATTGAAGAGAAATTAGCATTCGTGCAGATGAAATTCAGAAGATCATCATTATTGTTAATATTTTTGATCGCGAAGTTGGCAGCATTAGGAATGTTAGGATCCAGTTCAATGATCTTTAAAGCAAGGTCTTTGATATTCTCCAACAATGCTTCATATTCTTCCTGATCTTTAGGTCGGGTATCTTTTAATTTTGATATTTCTGCTTTGAAATAAGGTTGGTTATCAATGATTTTTTTTATCTTAAATCTGTGAAATCCTTTGGTAATAGCTGTAATGTTACCTTCAGGAAGTTTAATGATCTTAATGATTTTTGCCAGTGTACCGGTAGTATATATATCTTTTTCGGTAGGTTGTTCAAGATCCGAATTTTTCTGGCTAACAATTCCAATAAAATCTCCGTTTTTCTGTGCCTCTTCAAGAAGCTGTATAGAGGTTTTTCTCCCCGCAGTAATAGGAATTACCACATTGGGAAACATAACCATATTTCTTACAGGAAGTATAGGGAATATTTTCTGTTCGGAATTTTTATCAGTCTCTGCGAAGTCGGAAAGATTGATTTCTTCAGTTACGATATCAAATCCGTCACTGATCATTTCTTCTAAACTAATATCTTCAAATTCTGTCATAGTCAATCGAATGACAAATTGTCATTTTCGTTTTTTATCGTTAAAGGAATTTTTTATAATATACTCTGAAAACGTGTGGCATATTATAATATTTTAAAAATGCACAATACTTATGCCATTTGTTTTTTACTTAAAAATACGGTCAAAATTTCCTTTTTTAGATAATCTTTGCATTAAAAATCAAAATAAAGCAGTTCTGTTTCTGTAATTTCTTAAAAATGTGTATTTTCGCAAACTGATAAAAAACTATAATTTATAAAATGGCAATTTTAGGACAGATTAGGAGTAAGCCTTGGCTTTTAATGGGAGTAATAGCCTTAGCGCTTTTGGCGTTCCTGGTGAACCCCGATAGTATCGACAAGGTTTTTGGTAAAAATCCTGACGTTTTAGGAAAAGTAAACGGTGAGAAAATCACCCGCGAAGAGTTCAATGATCAGCTTTTCGTGTTGCAGCAGCAGGCTGAACAGCAAGGTCGTCCGAAAAACGGTCTTGAAGAGCAGGCTTGGCAGTTACTTGTACAATCTAAACTTATCAAACAGCAGTTTGAGAAACTGGGCTTTGAAATGACTGATGATTATTTCTGGAATCAAATCCAGTACGATCAGATGTTTGCTCAGAATCAACAGTTCTTTGATGAGAAAGGTAACTTTAAAACTCAAGAGCTTAAAAAAGAAATTGAAACATTACAAAACACCAATCCTCAAGGATATACTCAATGGTTGAAAACCAGAAAGACAATCGAGTACAGACTAATGGCAAGACAGGTGTTTACCAATCTTTCAGCAGGGATTACTACAGGTAAGAAAGAAGCGGAAGAATTGATGAAGCAGAGAGATCAGCTTGCAGATATCGACTTTGTAAAAGTAGATTACGCGTCTTATCTTCAAAAAACAAAGATCAATGTTACCACACAGGATCTTGCTGATTACATCAAGAAGCACCCTGTAATGTTCAAAGCTGAGCCAAGCAGAAATATAGGTATTGTATTTTTCCCATCTAAACCGAGTGCAGCAGATGATGCCGCAGCCTTGAAAGAAATTACAAAATTATATTCAGGAGGTACAGATGCAAGTGGAGGAGCTGAAAACTTCCAGAATACTAAAAATGATTCTATGTTTGTTGCAGCAAATTCTGATGCACCGTTCAATCCTCAGTATCTGAATCCCGCTCAATTGCCTCCAACAATCAAAGATCAGATCACTGCTGCCGCAGTAGGTCAGACTTTTGGTCCTTATAAAGAGCAAGATGTATACGTAGTATCTAAATTGGTAGGTAAAAGACCTTCAGATTCTACTTTATCAAGACATATCCTTATTGCATTCAAAGGAAGCCCTGCAGGTGAAGGGGTTACAAGAACTAAAGAGCAGGCTAAGAAATTAGCAGACTCCATTGGTGCTATCGTAAAAGCTACTCCTGCTAAATTTACAGAATTCCTTAAGCTTTCAAGTGATCCGAATTCTGCCGCTCAGGGTGGTAGCCTTGGTTGGACAACACCAGAAACTCCTTTCGTTCCGGAATTCCTTGCTTATCTTGCAAGCAATCCTAAAGGAGCTACCGGAGTAGTAGAAACACAGTTCGGTTACCATATCATCAATATTGAAGATAAAAAATCAGGATCAATGGGGTATAAAGTTGCTAACCTTGTGAAAGCAATCAAACCTTCAGATGCTACTGAGGCTGAAACAGACAAAAACTCTAGAAAATTCATTCAGCAGGTTCAAGGGAAATCTTTCAACGATTTCGTGAATATTGCTAAGAAAGGAAACTATCAGTTCTCCAATCCAAAAGCCGCAAAAAGATTTGAAGGTCAGCTTCAGGGCTTAGGTACTGAAAAAGATGCTGATATCCTTACATGGGCTTTTGATAAGAAAAGAACAAAAGGAGATACTGAATTATTTACAGTAGACGGAACAGGAGATAAAATTGTAGTATATCTGAACGGAAAACAGGAAGCAGGTCTTGCTGATCCTGAATCTGTAAGAGATCAGATTGAAACTATCGTTAAAAATAAATTGGCCGCAAAACAAATTTCTGATAAAATTGCAGCAGCAAAAGCTTCAAACTTGGATCAGATTGCTAAATTGTTTGCCGCTCCAAAACAATCCGCTCAGGTAAACCTATTAAATCCTTCAGTAGCTGGTGCTATGGAGCCTAAAGTTGCCGGTGCAGCATTTGGTGTTGCAAAAGGTAAACTTTCTAACCCGGTTGAAGGAGGAACAGGAGTTTATGTTTTGATCAAAAAATCTGAAACCGTAAACAAACAGCCTGGAGATCTTAAGCAGTTTACAGAGTCTCTTACTCAGAGAAGTGCCGGAATGTTCGGACAGGCCTGGATGAAGAGTCTTCAGGATAACGCAGATATCGAAGATTACAGAATTGAGATCTGGAACAAGCTGGGAAATCAGCAACAATAAGAAATTCATTTCAATGATATAAAGCGACAAAATTTTTTGTCGCTTTTTTTGTATTTAACGCAGAATAATAAAGGAAAAGATTTATTTAAAATGTATTATATTTGCTTATTAGAAAAAAATTAGCAAGTGAAGTTCAGTAAAGAATTAAAAGCTGGTGTGATTGCACTTCTAGCTATCGTAGGCTTTGTGGTGTTGTTTCAGTTTATGAAAGGGAAAAGCCTTTTTACTACCGACAATATATTTTACGCGAAATATGATAATGTTGAAGGCCTCGCGCAATCTTCAGCAGTTTCTATTAATGGTTTGAAAGTAGGACAGGTAGACAAGATTATTCCTATCACCTCAAAAGATGGCAAAATTAATTTTGTCGTAAAAATTACAGTCGACAATAAATTCGAATTTTCAAAAAATTCAACATTGGAGATCTTTGAACCGGGATTAATGTCTGGTAAAGAAATGAGAGTAAACCTTATGTATGGAGGGGCGACGGCAAAAGACGGGGACACTTTAAAAGGTGCTTTCAAACTGGGAACATTGGGAAGTCTTTCTTCTCAGGTTGGTCCGGTAAAAGATCAATTGCAAGTGGTACTACACAGAGTAGACTCCTTAATGACCAATGCCAACCAGGTTTTCGATGCTCAGAACAGAGCTGAAATAAAAGCTTTATTAGCCAACCTTAATAAAACAGTAGGAGCATTACAGGCAACAGCAGGAAGTGTAAATACGCTTGTAGGACATAATGATCCAAAACTGCAAAAAGTGCTGGATGATGCCAGTCTTACTATGCAAAGTGGAAAAGTTACATTGGATAAATATGGAAATCTGGCTCAGAGCATTGATACTAAACAGCTGAATGCAACGATTGCCAATCTGGATGCTACAGTAGGAAAATTGAATCAGGTGATTGGCGGTATAGACAAGGGTGAAGGAAGCTTAGGTAAACTGATGAAGGATGATCAACTGTATAACAACCTGAATTCAGCTTCTTCCAATCTTAATACATTAATCGAAGATATGAAAGCGAACCCGAAGAGATATATCAACTTCTCGGTTTTCGGTAAAAATAACAAAGACTAATACGCCTTATGCAGTACATCGATAACATTATTTTCCTGATTTTATTAGTGGCGGGATTTGGACTGTTTGCCAAAAGCCTCCAGAAAATTTATAGAAATATCAGGTTAGGTCACGAAATCAATAGAAACGACAGAAAAGGAGAACGTTGGGAAACAATGGCCCGTGTAGCCATGGGACAGAGTAAAATGACGGCACGCCCTGTTGCGGGAGTTTTACACCTTTTTGTATACGTAGGTTTTGTGATTATTAATATTGAATTAATAGAAATCGTTGTTGATGGAATATTTGGTACACACCGTTTTTTATCAAGCATTTTCGGCCATACATTTTATAATTTCTTTACTGCAACATTAGAGGTTCTGGCACTTTTAGTGGTGATCGGGGTGGTTATTTTCTTTATCCGCAGAAATTTTTACGGAGTGAAGAGATTGACCATGAAAGAACTTTTCGGTTGGCCAAAAAATGATGCCAACTGGATTCTGATTATTGAATTCGCCTTAATGATGGCTTTCTTTATGATGAATTCTTCAGACCTTATTTTACAGTCAAGAGGTATTTTAGCAGAGCATGGAAGCTTCCCGATCAGTGAAATGACATTGGTTCCGTTTTTAGAAATTTTCAATTTTGACAGCGGATTTTTAATGTTCACAGAGAAAGGGGCATGGTGGTTCCACTTTGTAGGAATCCTTTTCTTCATGAATTATCTTTATTATTCAAAACATTTACATATTATCCTTGCATTCCCAAGCACATGGTATGCAAATCTTGAGAAAAAAGGAAAATTCAACAACCTTGAGTCTGTTACAAAGGAGATCAAACTAATGATGGATCCTAATGCAGATCCTTACGCAGCACCGGCTGAAGGAGCAGAAGCTGATGTACCTTCTAAATTTGGAGCAGAAGATATTTTTGATCTGAATCAGGTACAATTGCTAAATGCCTATTCATGTACAGAATGCGGACGTTGTACTTCCGTTTGCCCGGCTAATATTACCGGTAAAAAACTTTCTCCGAGACTGATCCTGATGAAAACAAGAGACAGACTTGAAGAAGTAGGAAGAAACATCGATAAAAACGGAAAATTCGTTGATGACGGTAAAAAACTGTTGAACGATTATATTACAAAAGAAGAACTTTGGGCCTGTACCACATGTAATGCATGTACAGAAGCCTGTCCGGTATTGCTTGATCCGCTTTCCATTATTTTTGAAATGAGAAGATTCCTGGTGATGGAACAGTCTGCTGCGCCACAGGAACTGAACCTGATGATGACAAACGTGGAAAACAATGCTGCCCCTTGGCAGTACAATCAGGCCGACCGTCTGAACTGGGCATCAGAAAACTAGATAATTAATCAATTTGAAAATTTGAAATTGATTATGGTTTATATCACTTTCAAATTTCCAAATTCTCACATTTTCAAATTGAAAAAGAAATGGATTTCAATATAAAAACAATGGCAGAATATGCTGCCGAAGGAAAAGCTCCGGAAGTTTTATTCTGGGTTGGATGTGCGGGAAGTTTTGATGACCGTGCAAAAAAAATTACAAAAGCATTTTGCAAAATACTAAATAAAATAGGGGTAGAATTCGCAGTTCTGGGACAGGAAGAAAGCTGTACCGGAGATCCTGCGAAAAGAGCAGGAAACGAATTTGTATTCCAGATGATGGCGCTTACCAATATCGAAGTATTGAATGCTTATGAAGTAAAGAAAATCGTAACGGCCTGTCCACACTGTTTCAATACCCTGAAGAATGAATACCCAAGCCTGGGAGGTCACTTTGAGGTTGTACACCATACTCAGTTCCTTAAAACTTTAATGGAAGAAGGAAGACTGAAAATTGAAGGCGGTGCATTCAGAGGGAAAAAAATTACTTTCCATGATCCATGTTATCTGGGACGTGCCAATGATGAATATGAAGCTCCAAGAATGCTTCTTGAAAAGCTGGATGCTGAACTTGTAGAAATGAAACGCTGCAAAACCAACGGACTTTGCTGTGGCGCAGGAGGTGCACAGATGTTTAAAGAACCTGAAAAAGGAAATAAAGACATCAATATTGAAAGAACGGAAGAAGCTCTATCTTTTGAGCCTAAGGTAATTGCTACAGGATGCCCATTCTGTAATACCATGATGACGGATGGAGTAAAACACTTTAACAAAAATACAGAAGTTGCCGTAAAAGATATCGTTGAACTTCTTGCTGAAGCAGAAGACTTATAATTGTAATCTTATACAGGTTTATGAAGCTGAAATGGAGACTCTCCTTTTTGTTTATCATTTCAATACTTGCTCTTCTTACATTCTGGAATTATCAGAACAGAGTATATGATTGGGATATGCCCGGCTACATGGGTTGTATGTATACTTCTGAGTTCCCGGATTCTCCGGATAAAGTCCGGATTATTACCTACGAAGACATAAAAAAAGAGGCTCCTGCAGAACATTATACAGACATTATCGGAATACAGCAATGGGATATCCCAAGGCAGTATTTCGTGAAAAATACACAATCTTTTACAGAACAATTACCCTATTTTCAAATCAAAGTAGGGTATATTCTTGTGATCACTCTTTTTTATAAGCTTGGGTTTACAGCGCCAATGGCAGTTCTGTTTACCAGCATCATTTCTTATTTCTTTTCAGGAGTATTACTCTTTTATATCCTGAAACTGCTGTTTCCCAAAAAATATTGGCTTGCGATCATTGTAACAGTTGCTGCAATGCTTTTACCTCCAATGACTTACATGTCGAGGGTTTCTACACCGGATATGTTTATTTTCCAGTTTATGCTGATCTTTATGATTGGGTTAATCAAAAAATGGAACAACTGGGCAATGTTTGTACTTTTATTCGCTATTACGTTTATACGGCCGGACTATATTACATTTACCCTGACTTATATTATCGCTGTTTTCTTTTTCCATTACTTCCGGGAAAAGAAAATTGATGTTTCTTTTATTGCACAGGGAATCGTACTTCTGGCGATGTATCTCGCCATCATTAAGTTTTATCATTATCCCGGATGGAAAGATCTGTTTTATGATACTTTTATTGACAGAAGGCCTATTATTTCTACACATCCTATTGATGTCAGTTTAAAAGACTATCTGAGTATTATTTATATTAAGATCATTTATTTTAAAAAAGTAACTTTGTCGTTAGCTATTATGATCGGAGTGATCTTCTGGCGTTCCAAAGATGCATGGGTGAGGATGATTGCAGTTCTTTTTGTAGTGAATGTCTATATCAAATTCTTCTTCTTTCCGCAGTCGGCAGCTTTAAGGTTTTTCTTTCCTTTTATCTTTCCGGTTTTCATAGTAATGCTCTATGTACTGAGTAGAAAATACAATGATCTTAAACTCGGGAAAATTGCGTAATTTTGTCTTCACAATGATATGAACATTCAATAGTAATTATAATAGAGATTGACGGTTCATTTTCTTGAAAAATAAATATTTACATTATGAAAATCGAAGAATCTAATATTGTAGAAACCAACGACTACAGAGTCATTATATATCCGGCTTCAAGACCTTTCGAAACCAAAGAAGCAAAAGCCATTACTGAGAAACTGTTTGATTTCCTTGCAACATGGGCAGCCCATGGTAAACCGCTTTCTTCTTCTTTTAAAATTGAAAAGAACCAGTTTATCATAGTATGTGTGGACGAAGAAAAGGAAATGGCTTCCGGATGCAGCATTGATGCTTTAGGAAAAGTGATGAGAGAAATTGATGAAGAATATCAATTGGGCCTTTTCGATAGAATGAAAGCAAGCTTTGTAGAAAATGGTGAAGTGAAAACGCTAAAATTAATTGATTTTAAAACGAAGCTGAGAAACGGAGAACTTTCAGAAGATATCCAGGTTTTTGACTTCTCTAAAAATACTTACCTTGATTTTTTAAGCCACTTTCTTCTTCCTTTGAAAAAGAGCTGGGCGGCTTCTATAAAATAATCGCTGTTAGGCTGATACAAAAGAATAATCATAAAGTGGAAAATATATTTCCACTTTTTTGTTTTAATGTATATTTGTAAAGATTCGAGCAGATACTCATGCCTAAAGTACTTTTTTTAACGACCTCACACAGCTATAATGATGACCGCATTTTTTATCATCAGGCAAAGGCTCTTAGAGATAATGGGTTTGAAGTAAAAATATGCAGTTTATATGCAGAGTATAAAGGTTTTATGAATGGGATTGAAGTAGAATCTTTTGCCGTTCTTGAAGAAAGTATAGACACAAAAATGGAAACTTTCCGGAAAGTCTGCAGTGCCTATCGTCCGGATTGTATCATTGGCTCTGAACCTCTGGCTATTGCAGCAGTAAAGAAATTTGTAAAAGAATATAAAATAAGCTGTATTTATGACATTACGGAATGGTATCCTTCCATGTCAATGCTTCAAAAATACCTCTTTCCTGTTAAGATTTTTCAGGCACTAAAGTTTTCTCTTATTCAGTTGTATGCAGGATTTTTAAGTACCCATTTTATTTTTGGTGAAACAACAAAGAAGTTCCCTTTAGCCTATTTTTTTGGATTTAAAAAGCAAATGATTCTGCCGTATTATCCGGATCCTGTTTACATTCATGAAAATATAAAAGAACTCACTCCGGGAAGCATCACACTATGTTACACAGGTCAGATTTCCAAAGACAAAGGAATTGAGAATTTCTTCAGGGCAATAGACAGGCTGCGCCAGAAACTGCCGGCACTACACATCAGGATTCTGATTATTGGTTCAACTGTACAGGAAAGCGATAAGCTCTACTTTTCATCAGTATTGCAGAAATATGCTTTTGATGACGTCGAGATCAGAAAGCCTACTAATTTTTTAACATTTACAAAAGCCTTTGCAGAGGCTGATCTTTGTTTTGATCTTCGGGAAATTAACTTTGAAAACAATCACTCACTGCCCATAAAACTGTTCTATTTTATGGGAGCGGGAAAACCAGTGATTTATTCAGATTTGAAAGGGATCAGGAAACATATGGGGAAGCTTTCGTTTGGAAGTCTGGTTGATCCTCATGATGCTGAAGCCATCTCGGATATTATCATCAATTATATCAGGAATCCGGAGCTGTATCAATCCCATGCTCTCAATGCACAAAAAGAGTTTAAAGGAAAATATAACTGGGAAATTATAAAAGATATCTTCGTTGATTTTGTAAAAAAATCTATTGATCCATAATCGCCATGCAGCTTACTATTATTAAAACATTTGTCTCACGTTTTCTTATTCTGATCCTCAGCTTCGGGCTGGTGATCTATTCTACGAATATGTGGGGAAGTGAGGGAAAAGGAACCATTTCTATTGTGGTGGCCAATGCTGCTGCAGTAAGTTTTTTCAGCAGTATCTTTTCCGGAAGCAGTGCTTCTTATTTCGCTTCAAGGTTTAAAATAGAGAAGGTTTTATTGTATGCCTATCTGTGGTCTCTCCTGACGGGTCTTTTAATCCCGTTCTTATTCAGTATTGCTTCTATTCAGGGGGAATATCTATTCTATCTTATCGGAATTTCTGTTTTCTCTTCACTATTATCCACCAATATCAGCCTGTTTATTGGAACACAGAATATTAAAAAGTTCAATCTTTATACTGTTTTACAACAGCTTGTACATATTATCTTCTTAGGAATACTGGTATATGTGTTCGGCAAAAAAGATGTTTCAGTGTATTTTCTTGCCCAGATTGGATGTCTCGCCTTGCTCTTTCTCACCAGTTTTTTTCAGATCATAAAAAAATGTACTATTTCTGAAATATCATTTTGTAAAGATGTGGGCAGAAACATGTTTGAATATGGCTGGAAAACGCAATTGAGTGCCTTTGTCCAGTTTTTGAATTACAGACTTTCATTTTATTTTTTAGAATATTTTGAAGGTATTGCCAGCGTTGGAATATTTTCCATCGGCGTTACTTTTTCGGAAGCTATATGGACCATTACGCGCAGTATTGCTGTGATTTTATACTCAGATGTAGTCAACAGTAGAAGCAAGGAAGAATCAATTGGAAAAACCAAAGAATCTTTAAAGCTGACTTTTTTTGTGATGACAGGTTTCGTCCTGGGAATCATTATGATACCATCTCAGGTATATGTGATGATCTTCGGGAAAGAATTCAGGGATACCAAAGAAATAATGCTCCTTCTATCACCGGGAATTTTTGCCATTGCCATCAGTGATATGGTGGGACACTACTTTTCAGGAATACGCGAGCTTAAAATCCTTAATATCAAATCAATTGTGGGTCTGGTGGTTACCATTGTATTGTCTTTCATAGCGATACCCAGATGGGGTATTTTAGGAGCCTGTATTGCAACTACATCATCCTATTTTGTTTCTGCGTTCCTGTTGTTCAGAAAATTTTACAATTCCACTCCGTTTATTTTGAAAGACTATATGATTTCAAAAGAGGAAGTACAGCTTTTAAAACAAAAGTTTTTAAAGAAATAATTATTTCATACACAGCTACAAAATAAAGTCATTTTCCTATTTTTACAGATCTATTAACTCTTTACTATGTGCGGAATCAGTGGTTATTATTCATTTCATAAAAGTATTTCCTCTACAAATATTCTGGAAATGAATCAGGCAATCAGACACCGCGGGCCGGATGATGAAGGGTTCTGGCTCTGCAATGCCAACCAGGAGGGAGTTTCTTTTTCAGGGAATGATTCCACACAAAAAATTAAAGAACAGTTTCCGGTTTTAAGCGAGAGAAATTCAGCTATTGCTTTGGGTTTCCGAAGATTATCCATTATTGATCTTTCTGAAAAAGGACATCAGCCCATGCTGTCAGAAAATGAACAGATCATAATTACCTTTAACGGAGAGATTTATAATTTTAAAAAACTTAGGAAAGAACTTGAATCTTTGGGACATTCTTTTCACAGTAGTTCTGATACTGAAGTTATTCTCACAGCCTATCAGGAGTGGGGAAATTCTGCTTTTGCAAAGCTGGATGGAATGTTTGCCATTTGTATTGTAGATCTTATCTCACAGAAACTTATACTGGCAAGGGACAGGGTAGGAATGAAGCCGCTTTTTTATCATCAGAACGAACAGGGATTGGTTTGGGCATCAGAAATAAAAGCATTGCTGAAAAATGAGCTGGTAAAGCCAGAAATCAACTGGGATGGGGTGTATACTAATTTCCTTTTTCAGACAACATTGGCCCCGCAAACCTGTTTTCAGCATATTTTCTCTCTGGAGCCTGCTTCTTTAATGACTGTTGATTTAAAGGATCATAAGATCACCAAAGAAAAATTTTGGGAATTGCCTTCGCTGCTTTCAAAAGATATTTCAGAAGAAGAAGCGGTAGGAACAATAGATGCTCTGCTTTCTGAAAGTATTTCAGAACAGTTGTATGCAGATGTTCCTGTAGCAGTGATGATGAGCGGAGGAATAGATTCTACCTTAATTGCTTCGAAATCAATGTTTTTCAATGCTGATATTAACACGTACACGATATCTTATCCATTTTCTGAAGAAGAAGTGAAAAATGCATCCGTGGCTGCCAGACATTTTGATGTTTCACATGAGATTAAAAAAGTAAGTGATGAAGAAGCTTTGGAAAATCTTAAAGAGGATATCCAACACTTTGAAGAACCTTACAGCAGCTTTGAGGTATTGATCAATGCTGCAAAATATGCACACGATAAAGACTTTAAAGTAGTCTTAAGCGGAAACGGAGCTGATGAACTTTTTGCTGGCTATTCCCATACATTGAAATTGAACAGATGGCTTCTGATGAGAAATTTTAATTTTATAAGCCCTTTTATCTTTACGAAAGATAAGTTTTCACAAAGAGTAAAAAATTATTTCTCTCAGGATTATATGTTTGATTTTTTCAGACAAAGTCAGAGCAGTATGATGCCCCTGGAAGCTAAAAGTCTTATTAATCCTCATATTTATAACAAAATTGAGACTAATCTTTCAAAATACCATCTTTCAGAAACCAAAAATTATTCAGGGTATTTTGAATATGATATGAAGTATTCATTGTCTTCTCACCACGTTTTCCGGGATGATATGAGCGCAATGAAATACAGCGTAGAATTCCGCTACCCATATCTGAGTAACAGCCTGATAGATTATGTATCGGCCCTTCCCGAAAATATTAGGTTTAATGGAACTCAGAACAAGCCATTGCTGCGTAAAACAGCTGAAAAATATCTTCCTGAATCCGTTTTGAATATGCCTAAGAAAGGATTTTCATTTCCTGTCGGTTATTTCATTAAAAACGAAAAAAGACTAAGAGATTTTATTACTGATAATCTTGAAAGTTTAAAAAAGAGAAACTTCTTCAATACCGCAGTGATTGATGAATGGTGGAATCATCAGGAACATGAATATGATTGGGTAAAAATATGGCAGCTGGTTACCTTTGAGTTATGGTATCAGAAATATTTTGAAGAATAAAGAAGGAGTCTATAGATTAATATTTTACCTTTGTATTTATGATGAAATATTTTTGGAGTATACTGGTTGCGGTTTTTGCACTTATAGGTTGTAAAAGTGATGATGATTCTTTGCAGAGAATAGATCAGGCTCTTAATATCTATGTGAAAAACAGTGCTGGTCAGGATCTTTTGAACAGTAAGAAAACCGGATCTTTTACGGGATATTCGGTGAATGATATTTTTGGAAATAAAGATAATTCTCCGGTAAGTATATCATTAAGGATGACAACCGATTCATTATTTTATATGGATTATCTGGCAGGAGCAAAAAGAAGAAGACTGGATTCTATCAGTCCTGATAATCCGGGAACAGGAACTTCCTATTTTTCCAGAATGCAGATTACCTATACAAAGAGTACTAATGTTGCTGAAAATGTGATTGATACTTTGGAAATTCAGTATCGTAATACACCAACAGTATTCCAGGTTTCAAAGGTTTTGTATAACAGGGTTCCGGTATTTTCTAAAGATGCTGATGCACCAACTTCGATAAATACCGTTACGATCACAAAATAATTTTTAAATTTGTACAATTGTTAGCTTATTATAAGCTAAACATCTAATATTTAACATCTAAATAAAATGTTACAAGTCAATTTTTTGCGCGACAATAAAGAACGCGTTTTAGAAGGTCTTAAGAAAAGACAATTCAAAAATCTTGAGTTGGTGGACGAGGCTATCGCTGCCGACGACGAAAGAAAAAGAATCCAGTTTGAACTAGATTCCCAACTTTCCGAAATCAACAAAATTTCGAAAGAAATCGGTCTTTTGATGAAAGAGGGGAAAAAAGAAGAAGCGGAATCTGCAAAATCTAAAACAGCACAATACAAAGAGTCGAGCTCAGAATTGAAATCCCAGTTAGAAGTTAAAGAAAACGACCTGCTGAATATTCTGTACCAACTTCCGAACATTCCCAATGAATTGGTAAAAAGCGGAGCTTCTGCTGATGATAATGAAATGATTTTCCAGTCTCATCCGGTAGAAGGACTTGGTGAAGGAGCTATTCCTCACTGGGAACTGGCAAAAAAATACAACCTTATTGATTTTGAATTAGGAGTAAAAATTGCCGGAGCTGGTTTCCCTGTTTATTTAGGCAAAGGAGCAAGATTGCAGAGAGCTTTGGTTCAGTACTTCTTAGATAAAAACGTAGAAAAAGGATATACAGAAGTAAATCCTCCTCACGTTGTGAATGAGGCATCTGGTTTTGGAACCGGACAGCTGCCGGATAAAGAAGGGCAGATGTATTATATCAACGAAGATAAATTATATCTTATTCCTACGGCTGAAGTTCCTGTAACGAATCTGTACCGTGATGTATTGCTTGATGAGAAAGACCTTCCCATCAAAAATACGGCATTCTCTCAATGTTACAGAAGAGAAGCTGGAAGCTATGGAGCTCACGTAAGAGGATTGAACCGTCTTCACCAGTTCGAAAAAGTAGAAATTGTAAGAATTGAAAAACCTGAAAATTCTTATGCTGTTTTGGAAGAAATGGTAGAGCATATCAAAGAAATCCTTACAGATCTTGAGCTTCCGTTCAGAGTATTAAGACTTTGCGGTGGCGATACAGGTTTTGCATCTGCAATGACTTATGATTTTGAAGTATGGAGTGCTGCTCAGGAAATGTGGCTGGAAGTAAGCTCAGTGTCGAACTTTGAAACATTCCAGGCCAACAGATTAAAATGCCGTTATAAAGGAGATGGTAAATCTCAGCTGGTTCACACCTTAAACGGATCAGCAATGGCGTTACCAAGAATTATGGCTGCATTGCTGGAGAATAACCAAACAGCAGAAGGAATTAAGCTTCCTAAAAAGATTGCAGAATATGCAAGATTTGATGTAATTAATTAACCAATCATGTTTTAAGATAAAAAAGACCACCATTCCGGTGGTTTTTTATTTTAAAATCTTCGTAGATAATTGGTTAGCCATTAGTTCTTGTACTGGCTTTTCCTTTTGAGTTTTTTATTCTAAATTTTTAGATATACTGTTTATTTTATTATTTCATTAATCGATTATCATTGGGGTTTTAGCAATTATTCAAGTTAATGAGAATTAAATTATGTTTTTTTTATTCGTTTATTTAGTTTTGCCAGATCATTGATAGGTCGACGAAATTTTTATTTAGGAATATTTACCAATACTTTATTAATATTAAAAATAAACACAAACAAATGAAGAAAAATTTAATTTTCGTAGGATTTCTACTGTCATTAACGTTATATGGACAAGTTGGGATTAAAACGGATACGCCACAAAAATCATTACATGTTAATGGATCGTTACAGATTACCAACGAATTCAATGTAGGAGGAGATGCCAGAACAGCAGGATCTGCAGGATCAGCGGGACAGGTCTTGATGTCTCACGGTGCAGGAGCAGCACCCACCTGGAATTCTTTACAGGGACTTAGTGGTCAAACTTCTCTTGGCTTCAATGTTTTTAGTAGCGGAAAGAGTGTGAATGGCTCTTCAGCATTTAATTCAATCCCAGGGCTCAATTATAATTATACAGCTCCGGCTGATGGTGTTTTACTTATCCAGGCTAATATTTATACGGCATTGGGAGAGGCCTCCGGATCAGGAAGTCTTGTTTTTTCCAATACTCAGATTGTGATAAAGGTTAATGGTATTGAAACATTTTATGGAATGTCAACACCAATAGGACATCCCTCTGCAGGTATGAACCCTGAAACGACAGTTATTATTGGTAAAATAAATGTAACCAAAGGAGCTGCCTATGCTTTTGACATAGTAGCAAAAGATGTTTATAAATTTGGAGGTACTACCGGTGCTTATGCAGGTACATTTACCTGGAATACATATTCTTCACAATCTTCTATTGTAGCAACGTTAATTGCTAATTAAGCACATTTAAGAAAAAATAAAGGCCCGGATCTGTGGTCCGGGCCTTATCATTTTATTCTGTAACAATGATAATCTTTTTATCTGCGTTTTTGAGTTTTGAATCTTTGTCGTATAGGGCTTTCAAATCATATACGATTCTTACGGAATAGTCGTCAACCTGTTTTAACCAGTCATGTTTACCTGTGATAGACTTTATTTTACTTTCAAATTTTAATGTTGTTCCTATATTTTTGAAAAGCATCATCATCATTCCTTCCACTTGCTGAGCTTCCTCTTTTGAACCTTTAGATTGAAGAACTTCTTCAATATTTTTTGCATTGAAAAAATCTGTATTAATGGTTAATGTTTTTCCATCCCAGGTATTGAGTACATTCTGATCAAAAGGCAGCTTTTCGTCTTTATTAAAATTTTTAATTAATTCATAATCATTGGGCGTGATATGATCCATTTTAAATGAATAGCCAATAGGAACAGGTTTATGGTCTTCTTTTACAGATTTCAGAAAAAACTTTTTCAGGATTTTAATAGTATCCTGATTTTCAGTTTTCAGTTTTCCTTCTTTCTTTAACATATCATACATACTTGTCCAGATTGTCGGAAATTTGTCCATATCCTTGAACTTCTCATCCTGTAACGAATCTGGAGTCATAGCCTGCATTTCAGCCATAAATTCCCTCGTATCAATATCAGTAATCACAGATGAAGCCGCATCTTTATGGTAGATTATTTCTGTATTAATATTACAGGATTGCAATGTAAAAAGGCTTATCAGAAATAAGACAATGGTTTTCTTCATGGTTTATCAAATACAAATTAATGGCAGTTAACAGCCCCGTTAGGATCTTTAATGATCGTCATGGCTTCCGCTTTTGGGGAAACATATGGAATTCCCAGCTCAAGCCCTCTTAGAATAAATAATCCTCCCAAAATAATCATGATCACCGGAACTGCTTTTAAAACTTTTACCCTGAAAGCCTGATTCATAAGATTTCCGGCCAAAACTATAGCGAACATGAACGGAAGTGTTCCAAGACCAAATAAAGCCATATATAGAGCTCCCTGCCATATTCCTCCTCCTGCCAGGCTGGCAGTAAGTGCCATATAAACCATTCCACAAGGTAAAAAGCCATTTAACAAGCCTGTTGTAAATCTTGAACGGTAATCTGCTTTCTGAAGTAATTTTCCCAGATTCATTTTTACGCTGTACAGAAACTTAGAGAGAAAAGGAATTTTTGAAGCAAAATCTTTTCCCCCAAATGAAAATACAGCCATAATGATCAAAAGAACCCCTGCAGTAATAGTAAGATATTTTTGAAAACCTGCCATTTCAAATCCCTGCCCGATAATTCCCAGAAGAGCACCTAATAAAGAATAGGTGAAAATTCTTCCGAATTGGTAGGTTAGGTTCTGAAGATAGAAATTGGCAGCCTGTTTTTTGGTTAATCCCATCGATAATGCAATAGGTCCACACATTCCGATACAGTGAAAACCGGAAGCAAAGCCTAAAGCAATAGCCGATACAATAAGTCCTATTTCCATATCACATCATAATCCATTCGGTAGTCTGTTTTATCTTTAGTCCAGCTTAATCTTAAGGTGTAGTTTCCTACTTTCAATACCTGTGCAGGAATTGTAAAAGACTGGGCCGCGTCAAGCTGTACAGATTTTTTGATATCCAAATTCTGGTCGTCGGTTCTGTTTAAAACAAATTTTACCGTAGTATTTGAGTTATTATATTCTTTTGGAAAAGTAATGGTAATGCCCTTAGTATCCTGGCTGTATGCAGGTTTTTCCTGCAGATCATCTGCTTTTTTCTTGGCATCAATCACATCCTGGTATTTCAACTCTTCTTCGTAATAATTATCTGTTACCATTTCGGAATTCTTCTGCCCATTCGGGAAAAGAAACATCATGGATAATATAAAAACTATGAATGCTAATAGTGCAATTACAACACCATGTCCCCAACTAAAGTTCTTCATTTTTTTCTAATTAAAATTGCAGTTTGAAAGGTCCTTCAAAATAAGTCTGGTATGAATCTATCAGTTTACCTTTCATATCATAAACACCAATGGTAATATTCTGTTTAGAGAGCTTCATATCGTTTTCAGGGAAACTGATATTGATGGTCCCTTTTGAAATTTTATCTCTGTCAACCTGAATCTTACTTGATGCACTATACGTGATTTCACCATGTGCAGGATCTATCACTTTAATGGTAACGATCTTCTTATCGTTCGTTTTATTAAGGAAAGTATAATTGTAGGTATTGGTAATTTTACCATCTCTTACAAAGAATGTGCTCCCTGCAGGCTTGATGAATTTAGCCTCCATCTCACCACGGCTGTAAAGAAGGTATCCTAAGAATCCTACAAGAAGGAATAAGAATACAGCAAATCCTTTCATTCTTCCTGTAAACTTAAATTGAGTTTCTTTTTCAATTTCGTTTTCGGAAGCATATCGGATCAATCCTTTTGGAAGACCTACTTTTTCCATGACTTCATCACAGGCATCAATACACGCAGTACAGTTGATACACTCCAGCTGCTGACCGTCTCTGATATCAATTCCTGTAGGGCATACCACTACGCACTGGTGACAATCTATACAGTCTCCTTTACCTGCCGCTTTACGGTCTTCGCCTTTTCTCCATTTTGACCTGTTTTCTCCTCTTTTAAAATCATAGAAAACATTGATTGTGTCTTTATCAATCAATACTCCCTGAAGTCGTCCGTAAGGACATACCAATGTACAAACCTGCTCTCTGAACCACGCAAATACAAAGTAAAATGCTGCGGTAAGAAGAATCATTACAATAAAATTGGTAGGATGTGCAAATGGCCCTTCGCCAACAATTTTAAATACTTCTTCATATCCTACGATATACATGAACATAAAGTGGGTAATGATCAGTGAGATGATAATATAAACAGTCCATTTCAAACTTCTCTTCCAGATCTTCTCGGTGTTCCATTCCTGTCTGTCCAGCTTCATTTGCTTATTTCTGTCACCTTCAATCAGGTATTCGATTTTACGGAAAATCGATTCCATAAAAATTGTCTGAGGGCAAATCCACCCGCAGAAAATTCTTCCGAACGCAATCGTAAAAACAATAATAAAGATTAAAGAGGCAATAGCACCTAAAGTGAGGATAAAAAAGTCCTGTGGATAAAAGGGCTGTCCAAAGATGAAAAATTCTCTGTCTATGACATTGAACAATAATAGTGGATTACCATTGATTTTAATGAATGGTAATGTAAAATAAATAATTAATAGTAGATAGCTTACAATGTTTCTATAGTTGGTGTACCTTCCTTTAGGTTTTCTTGGAAAGACCCACCTTCTTTTTCCGGATTGCTCCATTGTCCCTATAGAATCTCTGTAAGTCTCAGGGTCCAGAACCTGTCCCTGTCCGCCGCGTACTTCTATATCTTCTATGTCTGACATATGTAATAGGTTTTAAAAAAGAAAAAACATAATTCGTTACTATTTTAATCTAATAACAAATTATGTTTTTTTCATATGTTTCTAATTTTTTAAATTATTCTTTTTCCCAATGTGCTTCAGTTCCTTGAGGAGCTGCTCCTCCCTGAGCTGGAGTCACTGGTGGTTGTTCCTGGTTGATGTGATATACATAAGCAGCAATCTTCTCAATTTCTGCCCCTGAAACTTCTCCGTTTTTACCGAAGGCTCTCATGGCAGGGTTAGTAGGAGAACCATTCCAGTCCATATGGAATACGTTTTTAAATAACGTTTTCTCAGGCTGGTTGATCCAGTAGTTATCAGTAAGGTTTGGTCCGATACCTCCACTACCGTCTTCTTTATGACAAGATGCACAGTTTGTTTTGAATAATTCTTTACCTTCTGCAATATTATCCGCTGAATACTTAGCTGTTTCAATGGTTACAGGAGGCTGAGTTTTCTGATATTCTTCAATACTTGCTAACTGCTCTTTATATTCTTTTTCATATTCGCTTAACGGATGAGCGAAGTCTGTGAAAGAGTATGCTGCAATATATACAATACAAAAAGCGGTCCCAAAATAGAATAAACCTACCCACCATTTCGGTAATTGGTTATCCAACTCCATGATTCCGTCGAAACCGTGGTCGATAAGGATATCCTTTTCTTCAGAAGCAGATTGCTTTTTGAATGCACTTTGGTACAATCTTTTGAAATAAGGAACTTTCTTTTCAGCTAAATAAGCTGCCTTTTCTTCAGGAGATAATTTTTTGAATTTGTTGTTCTCGATAAGGTCTCCGATAGCTCCATGAATATAAGCCAGGATACCAGCGATTACAACAGTTCCCCAGAAGTAAGGTGAAGAAAGGAACGCGTAGCTCTGTACAAATAAATAATAAAAAACTATTAAAAGTCCGATTATTATTAAGATGTTTATAACAACAGGTGTTCTTTGTTTCATAAAAAATAGTTTAATTTTTTAAATTAAAATCGTCATCTTCATCATCCCCAAGCGGTGCCTCTTCTTCTTCTTTGTAATATTTTTTAGGTCTGCTAAAAACATAGATTACTAAAGCTATGAAGAACAGCATAAAGAAAATCAGAGCCAGTGTCTGGTAGAAGCCAGCATTTTCAGTATTGGATAATATATCTTTAAAGTTCTGAGGAATCATAGTATGAACTTTTTAATGTTTTTTAGTTATTACTTGCTGTTTTGATTTCAGTTGTTTTGATATCCGTACCTAATCTCTGAAGATAAGAAATAAGAGCTACAATTTCTTTTTTCTCTAATTCTCCCTGAGGTCTCTTCGCATAAGCCTGCTTAAGGTCATTAGCTTCAGAGAAGATATCTTTCACAATTTTTGCCGATTGGTTGTTAGCCCATTTATCTGCAGAATCGATTTCAGCCTTAGTATAAGGTACATCGAATACATTTTTCATCAGCTTCATTTTGTCTACCATCTTAGTTCTGTCTAAGTCAGTAGCAATTAACCAAGGGTAACGAGGCATGATGGAACCTGCAGAGGTAGATCTTGGGTTATACATGTGTTTGTAGTGCCAAGAACTTGGGTTTTTACCACCTTCTCTATGTAAATCCGGTCCTGTTCTCTTAGAACCCCATAGGAATGGTCTGTCGTATACGAATTCTCCAGCTTTGGAGTACTGTCCGTTTTTACCGTTGAATCTTGTGATCTCATCTCTGAAAGGTCTGATCATCTGAGAGTGACAAGCGTTACATCCTTCACGGATATAGATATCTCTACCTTCAAGTTCCAGCGGAGAATAAGGTTTTACCGCAGAAATCGTAGGTACACTTTTCTTAAGAGATAGTGTTGGGATAATTTCAATTGAACTACCGATAGATATCGTGATGAAAGACAGGATCCCTAATAATACCGGAGTTCTTTCCAGCCAAAGGTGAGTGCCTTCTCCTTCTTTTCTGTTTTTGCTGATGTTTGCCAACGCTGGTGCTTCAGCAGGAACTTCTTTCTGGAATGATCCTTTTCTTACTGTAGCGATTACGTTTACAATCATCAGGATAGATCCTGAGATATAGAATAAACCTCCTACGAATCTCATTTTGAAGTAAGGAATAATTGCCGTTACCGTATCCAACCAGTTTTTCCATAATAAGGTTCCGTCCGGGTTGAACTGCTTCCACATTAATCCTTGCGTAAATCCTGAAATATACATTGGAACTGCATAGAAAATAATTCCTAAAGTACCTAACCAGAAATGCCAGTTAGCTAATTTTACAGACCAAAGTTTTGTTCTCCACATAATTGGTACCAAATAGTAGATAACCCCGAATGCCATGAAACCATTCCATCCAAGAGCTCCTAAGTGTACGTGACCGATAACCCAGTCTGTAAAGTGACCAATTTTGTTGATGTTTTTAGTTGCCAAAAGCGGTCCTTCAAACGTTGCCATACCATAGCAGGTAACAGCTACTACGAAGAACTTAAGGATAGGATTTTCTCTTACTTTATCCCAAGCTCCTCTTAACGTAAGAAGACCATTTAACATACCTCCCCAGGATGGTGCAATAAGCATGATAGAGAAACCTGTTCCTACCGCCTGAGCCCAAGCCGGAAGAGCTGTATACTGAAGGTGGTGAGGACCAGCCCAGATATATACGAAAATTAATGACCAGAAGTGAATAATAGACAGTTTATAAGAGAATACCGGTCTGTCTGCAGCCTTCGGAAGGAAGTAATACATTAAACCAAGAACCGGAGTTGTCAATACGAATGCAACCGCATTGTGTCCATACCACCACTGTACAATAGCATCTTTTACCCCTGCATATGCTGAATAAGATTTCCAGCCTGTGAAAGATAAAGGTACTTCAAGGTTGTTGAAGATGTGAAGCATTGCTACTGCAATCCAGGTACCAATGTAGAACCAGATGGCTACATAAAGGTGTCTCACTCTTCTCTTTGAAATAGTCAGGAACATATTGATACCGAAAATGATCCATGAGAATGCGATCAATATGTCGATCGGCCACTCGTGTTCAGCATATTCCTTAGAGGTATTGATCCCCATAAAGAATGTAACGAACGTAGCAACGATCATAAACTGCCAGGTCCAGAAATGTAACCAAGACAAGGTGTCACTGTACATTCTTGTTTTTAATAATCTTTGTAATGAGTAATAAATACCCGTGTAAACGATGTTACAAACGAATGCAAAGATTACGGTGTTGGTGTGCAGCATTCTGATTCTACCAAAACCAAATGCACCATGAGTGTTTATTAACCCTTCAATGTTGCCGGATGCCAAACTTTTAATGGTTGTGTCATCCGTCCCGAAAAAGAATTCAGGTAATTCCGGGTAGAAAAGCATTAATGCCGCCGTAAGCCCGAACGTAAATCCAATGAGACCGAAAACTAAGGTCGCATAAAGGAACGCACGGACAATACTATTGTCATAACTAAACTTCTGTGTTTCCATATCAACTATTCACTATTTTTCTCAATTTTTATTATTTTCTCCTATTTCTTTTTCGTCTTTATTTTTGTCGCCGCTTTCATCTTTTTCTTCGACTTTTTCGTCATCAAAAAGGATTCTGACAGCAGGAGATTCATCATCTTCAAACTGTCCTTTTCGGGCATACACTATAAATACGACCAAGAAAATCGCAGCCAAAGAAACACTGCAGAGGATCATTAAATATAGAATATCCATTGGACAACAAAATTAACCTATTTTCGGGGTTCAAATTTAGTGAAAAATAATGACATTCATCACGAAATGCCGATTTCAGCTAATTTAAAATCAGTCTAAATAAGGGCTTTTACGCCTGTTTTTTGAAATATTTCCGACCTAAAATCCATGTTGAAACTGTAGTAAAGGTAACCACTGTGATCGAACTGATTGGCATAATGATTGCTGCGAAAAGCGGATGCATATGTCCTGTAACAGCGTAACTTAAACCCACAATATTGTATAGAAAACTGATTATAAATGTCATTTTCACAATGGTGATCGAGCCCTTACAAACGTTCAGATAATTGTCTAAGGTAACCACTTTATCACCGTTCATAATGACATCAGATGATGGGGTAAAACTGTTTGTATCATCAGCAATTGCAATCCCCACGTTACTTTGTTTTAAAGCTCCCGCATCATTAAGGCCATCTCCAAGCATCGCTACTTTTAAGTGTTGGTCCTGAAGGGATTTGATATAGTTCAGTTTGTCTTCCGGGCTTTGATTAAAGGCCATTCCTTTATAGTTTGGAATAAGTTCTTTAAGCTGATTTTCTTCAGAGGAATTGTCTCCACTCAGGATAAATATTTTGTAGTGGGTGAGTTTTGTGAAAAGTTCTCTCAGTTTCGGGCGGTATTCATTTTTAAAGATAAATTTACCTAAGTATTCACCGTTTTTGCTGATGTAAACTGCTGTTTCAAGGTTTTTAGGCTCCTGGTTGTTGTAGCGGGCAGAACCAATTTTATAAAGATTTCCTCTCACGCTGGCTTCATATCCTTTTCCTGAAATTTCAACAAATTTCTCAACAGGGAAATATTCATCATTCACTTCAATAAATTCGTACAGTGATTTTGAAAGCGGGTGGTTGGAGTTTTTTAATAACGTTTTAATATTCAGTGAATCAAATTCATTGATCTCAGATCCTTCATATTTGATATTTGATTTTTTTCTGTGAGTGATTGTTCCGGTTTTATCAAAAACAATGGTGTCAAGTCTCGCGATTTTTTCAATCGTTAAAGTATCTTTTACATAGAACTTATTTCTACCTAAAATTCTCATAATGTGTCCGAAAGTGAATGGTGCAGACAAGGCGAGCGCACAAGGACAGGCAATGATCAGAATGGCAGAAATAACCTGGAACATCTTCTCTAAATCAATAAAGGCCCAATAAATTCCGGCAACAAGAGCAATACCTAAAATAATGAATGTGAAATATTTACTGATGTTGTTCGTCAGCGTGTCAAGTCCGGTCTCATGTTTCTTGAATGCTTCTTTATTCCAAAGCTGAGTAAGGTAACTCTGGTCTACATCTTTGATAACTTCAAGTTCCAGAGACGACCCTATCTGCTTTCCTCCGGCAAAAATCTTATCACCAGGCTGCTTGCTGATACTTTCACTTTCTCCTGTAATGAAACTGTTGTCGATATTTCCTTCTCCGTTGATCAGAATGGCATCTACCGGAATGATTTCCTGATTCCTAACCAGAATTCTATCGCCCACTTTTATTTCTGACAGGAGAATATTATCCTGTTTTCCTTCGAAATCAACCTTTGTTACGGCAATCGGATAGAAAGACTTATAATCTCGGTCATAGGAAAGAGCACTGTAGGTTCTTTTTTGGAAAATTTTTCCAAGGAGCATAAAGAATAAAAGTCCGCAAAGAGTGTCGAAATATCCTGGTCCATAATCTGTTACCACTTCGTAGATACTTCTTCCATAGAGAACAAGAATTCCTAAGACAATGGGAACATCAATGTTGACAATCTTATTTTTTAAACCATACCATGCTGATTTATAATAATCTGAAGCTGAGTAAAAAACAACAGGTGTTGCCAAAAGAAAGATCAAGGTTCTGAATAAACCTTTATAATGATCCATCCAATAATCTTCCCCACCAATATATTCGGGAAAGGCAAGGAACATCCCGTTACCAAAAGCAAAGGCTGCGATGGCAAATTTAACCAATAAAGATTTGTCAAGATGATCTTCATTTTTATCAGCCGTTTCGAGGCTGATAACCGGCTTATATCCCAGATTCGTTAAAAATTTAGCTAGTTCGCTTAATTTCATATCGTTATGATTGAATGAAATCTGTAAGGTCTTTCTTGTGAAATTAACCTGCGAATATTTGATATGCTTATTTAACGTGTGAAGGCTTTCCAACAGCCAGATACAAGAAGAACAGTGAATGACAGGGATTTTGAAAGTAACAAGACTGGTGCTTCCTTCAGAGAAATCTGTTACTTTTTCAAAAATTTCAGGTGTATCTAAGTAGTCAAATTGAGAAGAGTTTTCATCATTCGGACGAATTCCCGCTCCTTTATTAAGCTCATAGAAATTGCTCAGATTATTTAAATTTAGAATTTCATAAACAGATTTACATCCATTACAACAGAAAGTCTTTTCATCAAATAAAATTCTCTCTTTTTCTATCCCTTGACCACAATGAAAACAGTTCTCGCTCACCCCATAAAATATTGAACTACAAAATTATAACAAATTTTTTTGTTTATCGCGTTAAAAAGTTCTATTTTTGTGATAAATATCATATAAAATGCCGCAGGAACAACAGATAGCAATTGAAGAGAGGTTCGCCAGAGTTTTTAATGATAAATCATTTAAAGAAAGACTTTCTAGCGCAGATTTTGAAAAATATATTAATGGCAAAAAGAAACTGAGTTTTCAGAAACATGAAACCATTTTCGAGGATGGGGAAACTCCAAAAGGAGTATTTGTCCTGGAAAAAGGAGCTGCCAAACTTTCGAAATCAGGAGCGTTCGGTAAGGACCAGATTTTAAGATTTATCAAAGAAGGAGATATCATCGGCTATCGTTCTTTGCTTTGCGGGGAAAATTTCCAGGCCAAAGCAGAAGCAATGACAGATATTGAATGTGTATTCTTACCCGCAGATATCTTTATGTATCTTCTGGAAGTAGATCCACAATTGTCTTTCGTAATGCTTCAGAAAATTTCATACGAATTAGGAGAATCTTCCAATACCATTACTTTCCTTGCACAGAAAACGGTAAGAGAAAGATTGGCAGAAATTCTTTTGCTGCTGGAACAGAAACTGGGAGTAGATCCTGAAGGCTTTATCAAGATCTCATTAACGAGAGAAGAAATTGCCAATATTATCGGTACTGCTACAGAAAGTGCCATCCGTCTGATCTCTGAATTCAAACAGGATAGTCTGATTGAAGTAGACGGAAGAAATATCAAGATTTTAAATCACGACAAACTCATGAAACTCGGTCACGTAGTTTTATAAATCATACAAAAACTTAAGTCGGCTCAAGGCCGACTTTTTAACTTTTAAAAATAGATAAATTATGTCTGTTCACTCTGAAATTAAAAAAGTTACGACTGAAACCTTGCGTAAAATGAAATTCGACAAGGAAAAAATAACAATGCTTACAGCCTACGATTTCACCACGGCAAAAATGGTAGACGCAGGTGGAGTAGATGCTATTTTGATTGGAGACTCTGCAGCGAATGTAATGGCCGGTTTTGAAACTACATTGCCTATTACGCTGGATCAAATGATCTATCATGCTCAAAGTGTGGTAAGAGGAACCGACAGAGCTTTGGTGGTAGCAGATTTACCTTTCGGAACTTATCAGAGTAATCCTGAAAAAGCATTGGAGTCTGCGGTAAGAATGATGAAGGAAGGTGGAGCCCATGCCGTGAAAATTGAAGGCGGAAAAGAAATTTCCAAATCTATTAAGAAAATTATCAATGCCGGAATTCCAGTGATGGGACATTTGGGATTAACACCGCAGTCCATCTATAAATTCGGAACGTATAAAGTAAGAGCTAAAGAAGAGGCAGAAGCTGAAAAACTGATTGCTGATGCACAACTTTTGGAAGAATTAGGCTGTTTTTCTGTTGTGTTGGAAAAAATACCTGCAGAATTGGCGAAAAAAGTAACCGAAAGCATTTCTATTCCTACTATCGGAATCGGTGCCGGAGCAGATTGTGACGGACAGGTTTTGGTATATCATGATATGGTAGGAATGAACAAAGGTTTTAGTCCGAAATTCTTAAGAAGATATCTTGACCTTTACACAGAAATTACAGGAGCCGTTTCGCAATATGTAAAAGATGTGAAGAACGTAGAGTTTCCAAATGAAAACGAAAGCTATTAATCTATGCAGAATCAACAATCTATCCAGGGAATATTATCTATCGCAGCTTTGATCTGTCTGGCTGTGGGATGGTTTAATTTATTTTCCCCGGAAATCAATCATTTGCTTTCAAGAAAAGTTTTTTATGTTCTGATAGGTGCGAGCTTCTTTATTCAGGCCCCACTGCTTACCAATAAGAATTTTGTCTATGCCATGTATGCTGCTGCTGCCATTTGTGTATTTGGTGCATTTATTCCGGAAGGTTCAAAACTTTCTGCAGTAAAAACAGTAGGACTTCTGGCCGGGATTATCCTGTCATTATCCAATAGAAGAAGATAGACTCAAGAAGTATGAAGGAGCAGATTATATATGAAGACAATCATCTTATGGTGATTAATAAAAAGGTAGGTCAGCTTGTACAGGGTGATAAAACCGGAGATGAATCACTGTTAGAATCCATCAAGAACTTTATAAAAATAAGAGATGCTAAGCCGGGAAATGTTTTTCTCGGCTTGGTTCATCGTATAGACCGCCCAACTTCCGGGCTGGTGATCTATGCAAAAACATCCAAAGCGCTTTCCCGTCTTACGCAGATGGTGAAAAACCGGGAGGTAAAAAAAACGTATTGGGCGGTTGTAGGAAAAGAAATGATTCCGCAAAGCCAGAGACTGGTTCATTATTTAAAGAAAAACGAAAAAAATAATAAGGCCATTGTCTTTCCTAAGGCAACTGAAGGCGCAAAAGAAGCCATTCTGACGTATAATGTGATTAAAACATTAGACAATTATTTGCTGCTTGAAATTGACCTTGAAACCGGAAGACACCATCAGATTAGAGCACAATTATCTAAAACAGGAATTCCGATCAAAGGTGACCTGAAATATGGTGCACCACGCTCCAACCCGGATGGAGGAATTAATCTTCATGCAAGAAAGCTGGAGTTCATTCATCCGGTAACCAAAGAAGAAATTGAAATCATAGCTCCAGTGCCTCAAAATGATGCGATCTGGAGAGCTTGTGAAGAATAAGCATATCATAAAACTATACCATGAAATTCAAATCACTTTTATTAGCCACATCGCTGGTTATGGCATCTTGTTCAGACAATGATGAGTTACCAGTTGATAATTCACAACAGACGATTACTGAAAATACAAGTAAAATATCGTGGAATTATCCTGTTTTGTCACCTGTCTTTAATGGATTGGAACAAAATTATATGTTCGAATATGATTCTCAGGGAAGAATAAGTAAAAAAATAGGAGGAAAACTGGAACTTTCCGGAAGTACTGGTTTTCCTTATGCTTATTCAAAATCTGTTTATACAGCGGTAACCTATACAGGAAATACAGCAATTATGAAGACTTACAGCTCTGATCCGTCATTTAATGTTCAATTGAATGAAAGGAAATTTGAATTTGATAATCAGGGTAGAGTTATTAAAGCAGTTATTCCCCAGGTTAATAATTCATATATGGATAAGTATTTGACCTATACTTATGATGCTTCAGGAAAGTTAACTGAGATCTTAACTCAATATCCTAATGTTCCATACGATCCGACTGATCCACAAGATTATATTTTGACCTACGTAGAAAAGTTTATTTATAACACCTCAGGAAATTTAGAAAAGGCAATTAAAACTGAAAAGCATAATAATATTGATGCTTACATTACGAATGAAATTACATTTGATAACTTTGATTCTGCACAAAATCCATTTAAGAATTTAGGTATTTTTGAAGACTATTTCTACTTTTCATTATCAAAAAATAACCCTCAAAGAAGAATTTCAAAAGAGTATCTACCTTATAGTTCCGAATTTTTTCTGGGCCAATCAAATTGGACTAATCAATATAATTCCAATGGAAGCCTGAAGCTTTTTTACTAAAGAATTATTTAAAATAAAAATGAAGACTGTCTCAAAACCGAGATGGTCTTTTTTCATTATAAGCAAAAATCAATTTTGCTTATTTCAAAATAATGTCTAACTTCGTTCCCAACTTTAGGGGTGTCTGTATCAACAGACTGAGACTTTACCCTTTGAACCTGATCTGGATCATACCAGCGTAGGGAAAAGTAGATGACTTTTGCTGTACATTCTATTGTACAATAACGGCCATTCCTAAAGTATATTTAAAATATTAGGAATGGAACTTATAATCAACCACACCCGAAAAACATTTGATGTACTTCCTGCCAACCTGGAAGCATTACTGGCTATTGAGCTGCCCGGAAAAAAGAAAGGCATTGCTGTAGCCCTCAATAATCGCATTATTCCCCTGTCAGTCTGGGCGGAAACCATTCTCAACAACAACGATTCAGTTTTAATCATTACTGCCACTCAGGGCGGTTAATTCTCATATTTAATACCAAAAACTTATGGCTCACTCCATTACATGTTCGCCATTTCCGAACTCAAAGAAAATCTATATTGAAGGTACATTACATCCTATCAGTGTAGCAATGCGTGAAATACAGCTTAGCCCCACAAAACTGACCAATGGCGGCTTTGAACATAATGCTCCGGTAACGATCTATGATACTTCAGGACCTTATACTGATGAAAATGCAGTTATTGACATTCAGAAAGGACTTCCAAGAATCAGAGAACAATGGATTCTGGACAGAAATGATGTGAATATTCTGGAAGGCATCACTTCAGAATACGGAAAAGCCCGTTTAGCCGATCCACGTCTGGATGAATTAAGGTTCTCTTACGATCATAAACCTAAAGTAGCACAGGAAGGAAAAGAAGTTACACAGCTTTACTACGCAAAACAGGGAATCATCACTCCGGAAATGGAATATGTGGCGATCAGGGAAAATCAAAGAATAGAACAGCTTGATTCTGTATCCGAAGAAATGGCCTTTCAACATCCCGGACATAGCTTTGGAGCTAATACTCCTAAAAGTAAAATCACTCCGGAATTTGTAAGGGATGAAATTGCTGCCGGAAGAGCCATTATTCCTAATAACATCAACCACCCGGAAAGTGAACCGATGATCATCGGAAGAAATTTCCTTGTAAAAATCAATGCGAATATTGGAAATAGTGCTGTTTCATCCAGTATTGAAGAGGAAGTAGAAAAAGCGGTATGGGCTTGCCGATGGGGAGCGGATACCATTATGGATCTTTCCACCGGGAAAAATATTCACGAAACAAGAGAGTGGATCATCAGAAACAGTCCGGTTCCTATTGGAACTGTTCCGATCTATCAGGCATTGGAAAAAGTAAAAGGTGTTCCGGAAGATCTGACATGGGAAATTTTCAGAGATACCCTGATTGAACAGGCAGAACAGGGAGTTTCTTACTTCACGATCCACGCAGGAGTTTTATTGAGATACATTCATTTAACCGCAAAAAGAGTGACCGGAATTGTTTCCAGAGGAGGATCTATTATGGCGAAATGGTGTTTATTCCATCATAAAGAAAGTTTCCTGTACACCCATTTTGAGGAGATCTGCGAGATCATGAAAAAGTATGACGTTGCGTTCTCTCTTGGTGATGGTCTTCGTCCGGGATCCATTGCAGATGCCAATGATGCGGCTCAGTTTGCAGAACTGGAAACTTTAGGTGAACTGACAAAAATTGCATGGAAGCACAATGTACAGGTCATGATTGAAGGCCCGGGACACGTTCCGATGCATATGATCAAAGAAAATATGGAAAAGCAATTGGAAGAGTGCCATGAAGCTCCGTTTTATACCTTAGGCCCATTGACTACTGATATTGCGCCTGGTTATGATCACATTACCTCCGGAATCGGGGCGGCAATGATCGGATGGTTTGGCTGTGCAATGCTTTGCTATGTAACTCCAAAGGAACATTTAGGGCTTCCGAATAAAGATGATGTAAAAGTTGGGGTAATAACCTATAAACTGGCTGCTCATGCCGCAGATTTGGCAAAAGGTCATCCGGGAGCACAGTACAGGGACAATGCATTGAGTAAAGCCAGATTTGAATTCAGATGGGAAGATCAGTTCAATCTTTCATTAGATCCTGAAACGGCAAGAGCTTATCACGATGAAACCCTACCGGCAGAAGGAGCGAAAATTGCCCATTTCTGTTCTATGTGCGGGCCAAAATTCTGTTCCATGAAAATTACACAGGAAATTCGTGAATCTGCAGAACAGGGAATGCTGGATAAATCACAGGAATTCATTGAGAAAGGCAAAGAAATTTATATATGATCGTCGTTATCACTCCTGAGCTGATGGTTCCAAAGGAAACTGATCATATCAATCACATGTTTCAGGAAGGGCTTGATTTGCTTCATATCCGAAAACCATGGATCAGCCGGAATGAAATGAATGAATTGATTACCCAGATTGATGAAGCTTTCTATCCACAGCTGGTACTGCATACACATTACGATCTCGGAAAGGAATATAATATTTCAAGGTTTCACTTCAGGGAAATTGATCGGGAGCAAGGGAAATATAAATCTTTTGCAGGAGAAAATAATATTTCAACTTCAGTCCATGATATCACAACCTACAATACGTTGGATAAAGAATGGGAATATGCATTTATAAGCCCGTTCTTTCCAAGTATATCAAAGAAAGGTTATGGATTGAATTCAACAATTCAGGAAGAAATAAAACATCGGAACAATCCGGATGTGAAATTGATTGCTCTTGGAGGAATTGATCAGGATAATATTCATGAAGTTTTCGAAGCAAATGTAGACGGAGCGGTCCTGTTGGGTGCCATTTGGGAAAGTGAAGAACCTTTAAAAGTATTTAAAAAATGCAGGAACGCCCTTATGTCATAAGTATAGCAGGCTTTGATCCAAGTGGTGGAGCAGGCTTATTATCAGATTGTAAAACCTTTGAACAGTCGAAAGTGATGGGGCTGGGAGTATGTACAGCACTAACATTGCAAACCGCTTCCCAATGTCTTAGCCTTGAATGGCGTCTATTGGATGAAGTGATAAAAGCAATTCAGGTGTTGATGGAAAATTATCCTGTTTCAGCAGTGAAAATCGGAATTGTGAAAGATGCAGAATTTCTGGATGAAATTATAAAAACGGTAAAGAGTAACGATCCTGAAGTAAAAATAGTTTGGGATCCCGTTCTGAAAAGCACTTCCGAATTCAATTTTTTTGATCTTGAAACCCTTCCTCAATTAAAACCGGTGGTTAATAAACTCAGCTTGATAACACCCAATTATAATGAATACAATGTTTTAAAGGAAAATAATCTGTTACCGGATACCAATAAATGTTCATTGCTGATCAAAGGAGGACACAGAGAAGATCATTTAGGAACGGATATTTTAGTTGAAAATGAGAAAGAAACTCTTTTACTTCCAGTAGAAGACTGTCAACTACTTTTCCCTAAACATGGATCGGGCTGTGTTTTATCATCAGCCATTACAGCAGAACTCGCCAAAGGTGAGAATATGGAAACTGCCTGCCGGAATGGGAAATTATACATCGAGAAATTTTTAAAAAGCAATCCCTCTTTGCTGGGAACGCATTCATAGAAAACATGGAAAAATTACAATACATATCACAGGGAAACACAATACAGGAACAGGAATTTCATATCCGAAAAGCCCTTGATAACGGAATCAAATGGGTTCAGGTAAGATGGAAAAATGCACCTGAAAACGAATTAATCAACCTTTGTGAAATTTCAAAACAACTTTGTTCAGAATATCAGTCGGTTTGCATCATCAATGATCATGTACAAATAGCGAAAGAAATTGACGCGGATGGTGTGCATTTAGGATTGAACGACAGTGCCATCGAAGAAGCAAGATTGATCTTAGGTGAAAATAAAATCATTGGTGGAACAGCGAATAAGCTTTCAGACGTTATCCGGAGAATTAATGAATCTTGTGATTATATCGGATTGGGACCATTGAGATTTACTACAACTAAAGAAAAACTAAGTCCTGTTCTAGGGTTTGAAGGATATCAGAAAATCATAGATGGGTTAAGTGAGCAATCAATTGACATTCCTAAAATAGTTGCAATCGGAAGTGTTGGGCTTGAAGATATTTTGCCGTTACAGGAAATTGGAATTTACGGTGTTGCCGTTTCCGGGCTCATTACAAAGCAACCATCAATTATTAATGAATTAAAAAAAGTAATGATATGAACCATCAGAAATTAGAAATAGCAGGAAGAATCTTTGAATCAAGACTGTTTTTAGGAACAGGAAAATTCGGAAGTATGAGTGATATGGTACAATCTGTCATCGCATCTGAAACCAATATGGTAACGATGGCGCTAAAAAGAATTGATGCACAATCCAATGAAGATAACCTGCTTGACTCATTAAGAGAAACCCATGTTCACCTTCTGCCTAATACCTCCGGAGCCAGAACAGCAAAAGAAGCTGTATTGGCAGCACAATTAGCGAGAGAAGCACTGGAAACAAACTGGGTAAAACTGGAAATTCATCCGGACCCTAAATATTTACTGCCGGATCCTATTGAAACTTTATATGCAACTGAAGAATTGGCCAAACTGGGATTTGTTGTCATGCCTTACATCCATGCCGATCCTGTTTTGTGCAAACGTCTTGAAGATGCCGGAACAGCTGTGGTAATGCCTTTGGGAGCACCCATCGGAACAAATAAAGGATTAAGAACCCAGGACTTTCTGGAAATAATCATCAGTCAGAGTAATGTTCCTGTAGTGGTAGATGCGGGAATCGGAGCGCCATCAGATGCTGCAAAAGCCATGGAAATGGGAGCAGATGCCGTTCTGGTGAATACAGCCATTGCCGTTGCTGGTAATCCGCTGAATATGGCTTTAGCTTTTAAAGAAGGTGTCATTGCAGGAAGAAGAGCTTTTGAATCAGGACTGGGAGCAATTGCTAACCATGCCGAAGCTTCAAGCCCGCTTACTTCGTTTTTGTTTGAATAAATCAAAATTATGAAAAGCTTTAAAGATGTTTTTGAACGTTATCAATGGGATGAAGTAAAGAATAAGCTTGAAAAAGTAAGCCTGGCTGATGTAAGAAACAGTCTTCAGAAAAAGACTAAAACCCTCGATGACTTTCTGAATTTGCTTTCACCAGCCGCTTCCTATGAACTGGAACTCATGGCGAGAATGACGCAGATGCTTACCCAAAAGAGATTTGGAAAAACCATTCAGCTTTATGCTCCGTTGTATCTCAGCAATGAATGTCAGAACATCTGTACCTATTGCGGATTCAGTTTGGACAATCAATTGAAAAGGAAAACACTTTCCGATACGGAGCTTATGATAGAAGCATCAGTATTGAAATCAATGGGAGTGAATCATGTATTGCTGGTAAGTGGTGAAGCCAATAAGATTGTGGGAGTTCCTTACTTTCAGAATGCTGTCTGTAAGTTAAAACCTCAATTCTCTAATATTTCCATTGAAGTTCAGCCCTTAATGGAAGAAGAATACAGATTGCTGCATGAGGAAGGAGTGCATTCCGTATTGGTATACCAGGAAACCTATCATCAGGATGTTTACAGAGAATATCATCCGAAAGGTAAAAAATCAAATTTCCATTTTCGGCTGGAGACTCCGGACAGAATAGGACGAGCTGGAATTCATAAAATCGGATTAGGAGTCCTTCTTGGGCTTGAAGATTGGAGAGTGGATAGTTTTTTCAATGCCTTACACATAGATTATCTTCAGAAACAGTACTGGAAAAGTAAATTCTCTGTTTCCTTTCCAAGGCTAAGACCAGCAGAAGGAATCATTGAACCCAATTTTATTATGGAAGATAAAGACCTTCTTCAACTCATTTGTGCTTACAGAATCTGGAATGAAGATCTTGAAATTTCCATTTCTACCAGAGAAAATGAAGTCTTCAGAAATAATATAGTATCTCTGGGGGCTACAGCGATGAGTGCAGGCTCAAAAACAAACCCGGGAGGCTATGCTGTAGATAAAGAATCTTTGGAACAGTTTGAAACCAGTGATGAACGAAGCATGGAAGAGATTAAAATCATGATCAAAAAAGCAGGCTACGATCCTGTTATGAAAGATTGGGATTCCGTGTACAGTGGATTTTAAATTTTTTAAACCATTAAGGACTTAAAGAATTGAAGTTTAATTAAGAAAAAATCGAAGATTTCTAAGATAATCTTTTTAAAGCGAGGCTTAACTTTCCTCAAAAACTTAAAGAATCTTAATGGTTCAATTATCATAAAGTATGAAAAAAGAAGATCATTTTTCACGGTACAGCCGGCAGATATTTATTGAAGAAATAGGATTGGAAGGGCAGAAGAAAATATTAGCTTCAAAAGTTCTAGTCATAGGAGCCGGGGGCTTGGGAAGTCCCATTATTCAATATCTGGCCGCCGCAGGGGTAGGAACTTTGGGAATTGCAGATTTTGATGAGGTTGAACTTCATAACCTGAACCGACAGATTATTCATACTGAAAAGACAGTTGGGCTCTCAAAAGTGAAGAGTGCTAAAATATTTGTAGAAAATCTTAATCATCAGGTTTCACTGAATGAGATTGAGGGAAAAATAAATGAAATAAATGCTGAGGAAATAATTTCTCAGTACGATGTAATCGTGGACGGATCAGACAACTTTTCTACAAGATATCTGGTAAATGATACCTGTGTGGAACTCAATAAGACTTTAGTTTACGGAAGCATCTTAGGATTTTCGGGACAAGTGACAGTTTTTAATTATAAAGGAAGTAAAAATTTGCGGGATATTTTCCCTGAACCACCTTTCGACGAAGACATGCCGGATTGTGACAGTCTTGGCGTACTGGGAGCTCTTCCCGGAATAATAGGCAGCATGATGGCTCTTCAGGCATTAAAAATTATCACAGATCTTCCGGTGAGTGTGAATCAGCTTACCTTAGTAGATACGATGAACTGGAGATTTCAGACAATAGATTTTTGATCTAAACACTAATATCACAAATTTTTTCACAAATAACACCATTTTACTATCAATAGGAACGGGCTTTAGCCCGTTTTAATTTTTATTCATCCATTGGCTTTAGCCAGAACCTAAAAAAAAACAGGCGGTAAAAATGATTACCACCTGTTTTATTTCTATTGTAAAAAAAGAATTATTGTGCCTGCTGCATTACGCCACCGTTATCCTCTTTTTTAGTCTGGTTAAGGATATTCGGATCCTCTTTTGCCAGTTTATTTCTTGTCGGAATTTTGTAGTTGATAGAAAATCCGAAATTTCTTGTATCATATTTACTGCTGATCATTACAGGAGTTCCTGATGGAGGATTAGAACGTACCTGCATCATCTGTCCGTTGAAAATATCATTCGCAAAAACAGAAAGCGTCAGACGGTTGTTCATAAACTTTTTCGTCAACGTAATATCAAGCGAGTTGTTGAACGGTTTTTCTGCCGTAAAGTAGAAATATCCTGCTTTGGGTGTCAGATAGCTGTAATTGGCTGTCATTTTGATGTCCTTAGGCAAAAGAATCTGTGTCATGATATTGAAGATCCAGAACCCTTTATTATTCAGATTGTCGATTTCATGCTTCTGATAACCGGCATACAAGTACATGAAGTTAATTTTATCAGGGTTGAAATCAAACTTCATAATCTCACTCATAGGCTTACTGAAAATCATGAAAGGAACAGGCAATCCCACGTTGAAGTTGTGAATTTTCATGTTTGAAATATTCACCTGCTCGTTGTAGAGTTTTCTTCCGTCTTTTCTGATAATCTGTGCCACCTGATTGTTTGCTGAACTTACACTATACCCGATAAATGCATAATCAAAAGCTGAAATTTTCAATTCATAATTATCAAAAATAGTAGGCTGTAGATTCGGGTTACCGTTTACTTCTGTACTGGGTCCGGAAAATGTTACGTTATTCGGGTTCAAAGCAGAAATACTTGGCAGACTGATTTTTCTGTTGTAATTCGCCGCAATATAAACCTGATTCATCATGTTATACTGCACGCTTGCATTAGGGAAAAATTTAAACTTATTGAAAGGGATCAAATTAGCCTCAACCAGTTTTGCATCTTTATCAAAATATCTTGTTACCCCGGAAATATCATAGTTTTCAGCACGGGAACCCAATGTGAAATCAAATTTTTTCAATTTAGCCTGAAACTCTAAGTAGGTAGAAGCTGTCTGTCTCTGATATTCCAGATTGGTCAGTCCAAAACTTTTTGTATCATAATCCTGTCTTTCATATAAACCACCAAAACTTACCTTTCCGCCGTCAAGAAGTTTGATAGGCTGGGCATAATCTACTTTCAAATTCGCGATATTCATCACAGATTTATTGTTCAGAATATCTTTTAATCCGTTGGTAGGGCTATCAAGAGGTTCATTGGGATAGTTTACAAATGTTCCATCCTGAAAGTAATTATCCTGAGAAAACTTGCTGTCTGATTTTGTATACCCAAACTGGAAATCAAGTTTTTGAGATTTATCAGCAAAACGTTTCTGATACGTTACCACGGCTTCCTGTCTCAAAGTATTGGTATGGGCAACATCCGAAGAAGTATAAAAAGCTTCTCTTAGATCCTTCAGATTTCTCTTGAAAGGCAAATCTCCGTGTCCGTCACTTAAAGTATAGTTATCATTATTGTTGTGATAAATATCGTAGTTTAATAATAGTCTGTCCTGTCCAAGATCAAAAGTCAATCCGGATTTTGCAAAATATCCGCGGGCATATCTATCGGTATGGCTGCTCAAAAGTTCATCTTGTTGGCCATTAAGCATACTTTCACGGTAGTTCTGTCCCACATTCAGCTGCCATCCGAAATATTTATTTCTGGCATTTAAATTAACGGAATTTGTAGTTCTGCTTCTATACTTGTCATAATTTGTGAAAGAATAATTTCCCGAATAGGTAGCCGTTAAATATTTGTTAGCATTTTTATTAGTGATGATATTCATAATCGCACCTCCGGAAGTGGCCGGAAACTCAGCACCGGGCTGAGTGATCACTTCAATCCTTTCTACAGAATTGGCAGGCATTCCTTCCAGGAAGGAGTTCAATTCATTGGACGTAATGTTCAAAGGTCTTCCGTTAAGATATACTTCCAGCATTTTTCCCTGATACATCATCCCTGCGATGTCGGTAGATACAAGCCCCGGTAGTTTTTTAATTCCTTCCAGAACGTTTCCGTTATTGAGCTGAGGTTGTTCAGAAAAATCAAAAATAGTACGGTCCGCCTTTTGTTCAACGGCTTTTTTAGTTTTGGTGATCACTACACCTTCAATTTGTTTCTCTTTAGAAGTGCTATTGGTCTTTTCCTGAGAGAAAACCAGCATAGAACTTACCAGAGATAAAGCGAATATAGTTTTTTTCATAATGTTTTTACTACTATCCGGTTAGACGATGAAAAATAAATTTTGTTACAGTCAGCACAGTAATTTATTTATTTTAATGAAGAAAATTCAATAAAATCATATTCTGCAGAAGAAGTAAAAAGTTGTCTTAATACTGCCGCATGACCATTTCCTGCAATAACAAGAATTCTGTCTTCATTGTTATGAGGAATGTTTTGAATATTTCGGAACATTCTCAGATTCCTGCTGTACCAATAGAGAGCAAGCATATCTGCACCATCATATTCTCTCAGCTTAAAATCTCCGCTCAGATAAGCCCCATATCCATATTGATGGCTCTCTTTGGAATTCATATAAATAAAAGTGTCTAAGAGCGATTTGAAATTCTTAGGTTCAGAACTCTTGAAAAAACTGTTAAACTGTTGAGAAATCGCATCATCACTTCTAAAATCATACTCTTTGCTGAGGGTATTAAAAAATGTAGAATCGCTTTTTCCAAACTGCTTCTGAAGGTCATCCCAAATGGATTCCGCATCAATGCTGAACAGTTCTTTTATTTTAAGTTCTCTGGCGATTCTCATAGCGAGCTGATAGCGCTCGTCTCTTTTGTCCCTGTGTTTGCCGTCATTGTATTCCTTAAGCTTTTGATTAGCATTCCAGCTTGGCCAGGCCTCAATTGCAATTTTTGTTGGCTTAAATCTTTTGATATATTCTACGAGCTCGGTGACTTCATGTGAAGTTTTAGGAGAAAGTACATCTATCTGATCTTCTGTATTGGTTTTATTGGCATCAAGATTGGGGTAGTCAAAATGAAATGATCCGACAACCAAAACTTTTGTCTTTGGATTTTTAAAATAATCGGAGGGCTTTTTTTGAGCAAACACTGATGTAGACATGCATACAAGAAAAATATAAATTAAAGTTTTCATGAGTTTAATTTTTTTTAATTACTATTACATTATTATTGTGCACGGTTTTTTTCTTCGAAATTCACCGGTCTGTTTTTCGATTTGAGTTTCTGATTCCCCAAATTATAGGTGACGCTGAGTGTTAATCTTCTTGCATCCCAATAGTTGTTGAAGGACTGCGTATTATCTGTAAAATACATATCTGCCTTAAAACCAGACTGTCTGAAAATATCACTCACTGAAACGTTGACCTGAACCGCCTTTTGCGCAAAACTCATCTTCACTCCTGCATCCAGGCTTGCCATGCTCTTCACGGAAGAATATCCGTCACGGGAAGGCAGATTGTTCCAGTAGTTAACAAATAGCATGAATGTTTTCGCCCTGTTAAGCTGAAAAGTATTATTGAGGGAATAATAAAACGACTGCCCGTTTTTAGGAACCAGATTGAACTTTGTAATCTGAGTTTCATTAAAGCTGAACGAAGTTGATATATTACTTTCCCAGATTTTGAAATAGGTATCTGTGTAATTCAAATTGATGCCATAAACACTCTGGTTGTAATAATTTTCATACGTGCTGACAAGCTTAATCCCATTGAGAAATGAAATCTGATCAAAATTATTCATGGTTCTCTGATAATAAAGATTAGCAGAAAATTTACTTTTAAAAATATAATTGAGTTCGACATTATGATTGAAAGATGGCTGCAGGCTTGGATTTCCGGTATAATACGTGTTAGGATTAGAATACCATCGGAAAGGATCTAATGCCCGGAAATAAGGACGGTTGATTCTTCGGGAATAATTAATGCTGAACTGATTATTTTCATTGGCTTTATAAGATACATAGGCTGTTGGAAAAAATTTTCCGTAATTATTTTCGGAATTCGACAGTGTAGTAGCGGAGAAACCGCTGGTTTGCGAATATTCATAACGGAGTCCTGCCTTTAGAGACCATTTTTTGCCAAGATCTTTACTGGCACTGATATAAGCTGCATAATTCTTTTCATCATAATCAAAAAGATTACTCTTTACCGGATCTATGATATAATTCCCATTGGTGAAATTAAAATATTCTATATCCGAATTATTAGAAAACCGGCTATACTTCACTCCGGTTTCCAATTGAATTTTTTTGAAATTTAAAGTTAAATCTGCCTGCCCTGAATAGATTTTATAATCTACCGAAGAAATATTTCTAACGATTTGAGCTGCATTGCTGGCGACATTTTTTGTTGTAAAATTAACTTCCGTATCCGGTAAATTCCCATAATAATTGGCTCCAAAACTGAGTGTATGTTCGCCCAATTTCTGATCAAAATAGAGATTAAGCATCTGGGTTGTAAAAGGAGAACGATGCTTTGAATCCGTCACTGTTTCTAAAGTAGAAATACCCTCTGTAAAGTAAGTTTGTGTTGAACGGATATCCATATTGGTATGCCCCTTTGTAATATCATAAACCAATCCGATATTGGAGTTTTTAGAAAGTGAATAATCAAAACTGGTATTCAGACCCAGTCCGTCATTCATATCCCTTCTGTCATCCTTGCTTACAGAAGAACTTTGGCCGATAATATTATATTTTTCTACCGATCTTTTATCTGCGTCATACCCTATCAGTTTTACAGAAGCTTTTATTTTTTCATTTTGATAATGTATTCCGGTAGCACTGCTGAAACCAGCATATGTTTTTTGAGTATAAGTGGTCGTGAGATAACCACTCCATCCCAGATTCTGGTTCTTTTTAAGAACGATATTAATAATTCCGCTGTTTCCCTGCGCTTCATATTTGGCTGGTGGGGTGGTGATCACCTCAATTTTCAGGATGTTTTCAGAACGGATATTTCTGAGATAATTGATCAGTTCGGATCCGGAAAGATGCAGCATCCGGTCGTTCACCATCACAGAAACACCATTTTTACCTGCAATGGAAAGAAGTCCTTTATTTTCATCAACCTGTAATAAAGGAGTGGCAGCCAGAACTTCCGTCCCGGAGCTCCCCTGAGAAAGCATGGAATTTTGAACATTATAAACAAGACGGTCCACTTTGCGTTCTACCAAAACTTTTTTTCCGTTCACCGTAACTGCTTCAATCTTGTTGATAGCAATAGTGTCTTTAGTTTGAGCAGCCGTTAAAGAACAAATCAGAGTGGCTATAAATAAAATATGTTTTTTCATGGTAGAGATATAACAGATTAATTGACTATTGTGTTGGATTTCTCTGACAAAAGTATAAGAGGAACCTTCAATTGGAAATAGCATTTAGACGAATCAAAAGATTATACATATCAAAATAGTTTCGTCGGAAAAAAACAGGTTTTTATCGAAAAGTGTTAATGAATAATGCCTGCATAGATTTATATTTGAATATGAATAAAAAGCAAATTATCTGGCTGCAGGTTTTGTATTGGAGTTTCAATTTTATTGGAAATAACATAACGCCTTACTTCTTTTTTCCTGAGAGGAGGGGACTTGAAACGTATGTGCTGAACTTTACTTATTTTATTACAGAAATCTCTACCTTTTATCTTTTATATCTGGTTATTATTCCCAAGGTGTTTAGCCTTGAAAAACTTTATTCTGCAGTTTTTGTTTTTTTGATCTCAATTTTAAGTTTTGGAGTCATCCGGTATGGAATAGAAGAGGTTCTACTTCCTGCCACCCTTGGATTCAGAAATTATAATAAAGATACCGGACTTCTATATTACCTGACAGATAATATTTACAATGCTTCTCTGACAGTTTTTATCGCTGGGATTCTATGGATTCTTGAAAAGTATGGGGTCGCTGAAAATGATAAGAAGCAGCTTCTGATCGAAAAAAAACAGGCAGAACTGCAAGCCTTGAAAACCCAGATCAATCCTCATTTTATTTTTAATTCATTGAATAATATCTATTCCCTGGTTTATCAGAAATCTGATAAAGCGCTTCCAGCTATTGAAGAGCTGGGACAATTATTGAGGTACAGCACAAAAGACCTTGAAGAAGATTCTATTTCTCTGGATAAAGAAATTGGATATATCGACAGCCTCATTGCATTGGAGAAGCTTAGAATCAGAAGTCCTGAACTGTTGAGTATACAAAAAGATATTCAGCATCCTCATCTTAAGATCTCACCCATGCTGTTGGTTCCTTTTGTTGAGAATGCCTTTAAACATGGAGACTTCCGGGATAAAGGTTTTGAAATGAAAATCTCGGATCATGATAAGATTCTGCATTTTTATCTTTTAAATTTTAAAACACAGAAAATGAAAGATACTGTATCAGGAATTGGAATTCAGAATGTGAGGAAAAGACTGGAAATTTTGTATCCCAGACATCAGCTCGAGATCAAAGATTCAGAAACGGAATTTATTGTAGATTTAAAAATTGATTTAAGGGATGAATAAGATCAAATGCATTATTGTGGATGATGAGCCGCTGGCTATCTCTCTTCTGGAACATTATGTAGAAAAAATACCTTTTCTGGAGCTGGTTTTCTCAACAGAAAACCCTATTCATGCCCTTGAATACCTTCAGAAAAATGATTCGGATCTTATCTTTCTGGATATACAGATGCCGGAACTTACTGGAATCAATTTTATGAAGATTGTAGGACCCCATCAGAAGTATATTTTAACAACCGCTTATTCCGAGTATGCATTGGAAGGCTATGAACATAATATTGTTGATTATCTTCTAAAACCCATTTCTTTCGAAAGGTTTCAAAAGAGCGCATTGAAGGCTCAGGAACGATTTTCTTTTCCCCAGGAAGAAGACACTCATTTCTTTGTTAAATCTTCAGGGCAAAGACATCGAATTGGTTTCCATGAGATACTGTATATTGAGAGTATCAAAGATTATGTCAATATCCGAACAGAAAATGATGAATATATCGTTCTGGATACTCTTAAATCGATGGAAAACCAGCTTTCTGAAAAATTTGTAAGAATTCATAAATCTTTTATTGTCAATCTGGATAAAATCAAAACTATCGGGGCAAAAAAAGTAATTCTTCCTGAGTTTGAAATTCCTATCGGAGAAAGCTATAGAGCAGGTCTTTTAGATAGATTAAAGTGATGGAATATTATGATATTCATTTGAGAGGTAAACCTTACAGGTTTCTAAAACCTGTAAGGTTTGGAATAGTTACCAAAGTTCAACAAAGAATATTTCAATACGGGTAAAAAAAAGACGACTTCAATTGAAGCCGCCTTTCTATTAATTAATCTAACAATTAATCTTATTTTTCCTGTTGTTTGATCAGGTTAAGCGCTGAACCAGCCTTAAACCAATCAATCTGCTGATCATTGTAAGTGTGGTTAGCCATAATGATATCTTTAGTTCCATCAGTATGAATGAATTCTAAAGTCAGCTGTTTTCCTGGAGCAAACTGATCAAGATCTAAGAAGTTCACAACATCGTCTTCAAGAATCTTGTCATAGTCAGCCTCATTAGCGAAAGTAATTCCAAGCATTCCCTGTTTTTTAAGGTTAGTTTCGTGGATTCTCGCGAATGATTTTACCAAAACAGCTTTTACACCAAGGTGTCTGGGCTCCATGGCAGCGTGTTCTCTTGAAGAACCTTCACCATAATTCTGGTCTCCTACAACTATTGTCGGAATACCTGCCGCTTTATAAGCTCTTTGTACAGCCGGAACTTCACCGTATTCACCGGTTAATTCGTTTTTAACTTTATTGGTTTCCATGTTGTAAGCATTTACAGCTCCAATCAACATGTTGTTTGAGATATTGTCTAGGTGACCTCTGTATTTCAACCATGGTCCAGCCATTGAAATGTGGTCGGTAGTACATTTTCCGAAAGCTTTGATCAATATTCTTGCTCCTACAATGTTTTTACCGTCCCATGCAGGGAATTCTTCCAATAACTGAAGCCTGTCTGAAGTTGGGCTTACGTTAACAACAACGCTTGAACCATCTTCTGATGGAGCCTGATATCCGTTGTCATCTACAGCAAATCCTTTTGATGGAAGTTCGAAACCTTTTGGTTCGTTAAGTTTCACCTGTTCACCTGCTTCGTTAGTTAAAGTATCTGTAATTGGGTTAAAGTCCAGTCTACCTGAAATTGCTACGGCAGCAACCATTTCCGGAGAAGCTACGAATGCGTGGGTATTCGGGTTACCGTCAGCTCTTTTGGCGAAGTTTCTGTTGAAAGAATGGATAATAGAGTTTTTCTCTCCTTTATCTGCTCCTTCTCTGTCCCATTGTCCGATACATGGTCCACAAGCATTAGTAAAGATTCTTGCGTTTTCAAATTTTCTGAAGGAATCTAAGAAACCGTCTCTTTCCGCTGTGAATTTCACCTGCTCAGAACCAGGGTTGATTCCCAAAATCGCTTTAGGTTTTACTCCTTTTGATACCGCATCCTCCACAATGGAAGCTGCTCTTGACAAATCTTCATAAGAAGAGTTGGTACAAGAACCGATAAGCGCCCATTCAACTTCTAAAGGCCATCCGTTAGCCTCAGCTTTAGCTCTGAATTCAGCAACTGGAGTCGCTAAATCCGGAGTGAAAGGTCCGTTTAAGTGAGGTGTCAGTTCAGAAAGGTTGATTTCTATTAATTGGTCGAAATATTGTTCAGGGTTAGCATATACTTCAGCGTCACCTGTTAAGTGTTCAGCAATTTTATCCGCAGCATCTACTACATCCTGTCTTCCTGTAGCGGAAAGATATCTTCTCATAGAATCATCATATCCGAAAGTAGAAGTGGTAGCTCCGATTTCAGCACCCATGTTACAGATGGTACCTTTACCTGTTGCAGAAAGAGATTGTGCACCTTCACCGAAATATTCTACGATGCATCCGGTTCCTCCTTTTACGGTAAGAATTCCGGCTACTTTTAAGATAACGTCTTTTGCAGAAGTCCATCCGTTCATTTTACCGGTTAATTTTACTCCGATAAGTTTTGGCATTTTAAGCTCCCAGGCCATTCCTGCCATTACGTCTACTGCATCAGCTCCTCCTACACCAATAGCTACCATTCCTAATCCTCCCGCATTTACCGTGTGCGAGTCTGTACCGATCATCATTCCTCCAGGGAAGGCATAATTTTCCAGTACGACCTGGTGAATGATACCAGCTCCCGGTTTCCAGAACCCGATTCCGTATTTATCACATACAGAACTTAAGAAGTTGAATACTTCGGAGTTTTTGTTGATACCTTCCTGTAAATCTTTGTCAGCACCTACTTTAGCCTGGATCAGGTGATCCGCGTGTGCAGTTGATGGAACCGCTACCTTAGATTTTCCTGCCTGCATGAACTGTAAAAGAGCCATCTGTGCTGTGGCATCCTGCATCGCGACTCTGTCCGGTGCAAAGTCTACATAAGAATTTCCTCTTTCATATGCCTGTGTAGCATTTCCTTCCCAAAGGTGGGTGTAAAGAATTTTTTCTGAAAGGGTAAGAGGTTTTCCCACGATTTGTCTTGCTGCTGCAATTCTTTCAGGGTAACGCTCGTACACTTTTTTGATCATATCAATATCAAAAGTCATATCGTATTTTAATTTTGTTCTTTTTCCGTTAACGCTTCTTTTTCTTCTCTCTGAAAAAGAAAAATCACTTTTTTATTATATCAAAAAACGTTCCTATAATCCATAAAAAGGGTGTTTTTGACTTCAAAATCAATAGATTTTATAACTTTCAATTTAAGAAAAATTAGAATTTGTTTCCCAGATTTTATCGAAAAAAAAACGTAACTATCTTAAAATAGAAACGTTCTAAACAAAAAATTGGAAGATCTTAAATCCTAAAGGACCAAAATCTTCCAATTATATAGTTTTTTAATAAGTCTTTCGACGTATTTGTTACCCTCTTAGTGAGCGCTTGTACTTGTTAATTCTTTAATAGAAGGTACAAAAGTAGTAAGGTCAATGCCTTCCACTGCAGCTTTGTACTCATCAATACTAGGAATTCTTCCGATAATCGCAGAAAGAACAACAACCGGAGTTGAAGCAAGCAGAGATTCTCCTTTTTTACGTTCAGAATCTTCCACCACTCTTCCCTGGAAAAGACGCGTAGAAGTAGCTAAAACAGTATCTCCTTTAGCTGCTTTTTCCTGGTTACCCATACAAAGGTTACATCCCGGACGCTCAAGGTACATTACGTTTTTGTATTCAACACGAGCTTCTCCTTTTGGAGCATTATCATCAAATTCAAAAGCTGAATATTTTTCTAATAATTCCCAGTCTCCTTCTGCCTTTAGCTCATCAATGATATTGTAAGTAGGAGCTGCTACTACAAGAGGAGCGCTAAATTCTACTTTACCTTGTTGCTTTTCAATGTTTCTAAGCATTTGAGAAACGATCTTAAGGTCTCCTTTGTGAACCATACAAGATCCTACAAAACCAAGGTCTACTTTTTTCTCACCACCATAATAAGAAAGGTCTCTGATGGTATCGTGAGTATATCTTTTAGATACGTCGTCGTTGTTTACATCCGGGTCAGCAATCATAGGTTCTACAATTACATCAAGATCTACAACTACTTCAGCATAATATTTAGCATTTGAATCCGGAGTCAAAGCAGGTTTTTCTCCTGATCTGATCTCTTCAATTCTCTTATTTGCTTTGTCAATTAATCCCTGAAGAACTTTATTGTGGTTATCCATACCCTTGTCGATCATGATCTGGATTCTGCCTTTTGCAATTTCCAGTGATTCAATCAAAGTATTATCTTCAGAAATGTTGATAGAAGCTTTTGCTTTCATCTCAGCTGTCCAGTCTGTAAAGGTAAATGCCTGGTCAGCAGGAAGCGTTCCGATGTGAACCTCAATGATTCTACCCTGGAATACATTTTCTCCTCCAAACTGCTTCAACATCTGAGCCTGGGTTGCATGAACCACATCACGGAAATCCATATGCTCTTTCATGTTTCCTTTGAAGGTTACTTTTACAGATTCCGGAATTGGCATTGATGCTTCACCTGTCGCCAATGCAAGAGCAACCGTTCCGGAGTCAGCTCCGAAAGCTACCCCTTTAGACATTCTTGTGTGAGAGTCTCCACCGATAATGATAGCCCACTCATCTACTGTAATATCGTTAAGAACTTTGTGGATAACGTCTGTCATTGCGTGGTATTCACCTTTCGGGTCACGGGCTGTAATCAAACCGAACTCGTTCATGAACTTCATTAGCTTAGGAATGTTAGCCTGAGCTTTTTTATCCCAAACAGAAGCGGTGTGACATCCTGACTGGTAAGCGCCATCAACGATTGGAGAAATCACTGTTGCTGCCATAGATTCCAATTCCTGAGAAGTCATAAGACCTGTTGTATCCTGAGATCCAACAATATTCACCTGTACACGAACATCAGAACCTGCATGTAATACTTTTCCTGGAGTTGTTCCAACAGCATTTCTGTTGAAAATCTTTTCTACAGCAGTAAGCCCTTGTCCTTCGTGAGAAATTTCTTTTGATGGAGCAAAAACAGCCGGAGCCTCAATTCCTAAAAGCTGAGCGGCAAATGTCTGTAGTTTTTTACCAAATACGATCGCGTAAGATCCACCTGCTTTGATGAATTCCATCTTTTGCGGAGTGAAAGATTTGGTAAGGTCGATCAATTCTTTATCGCCGTTATATAATTTCTTTTCTTTTGTATTAATCGTTAAAACAGTTCCTGTTGCTACTGAATACGCTTCTTCAAGAACGATATCACCGTTTTCATTACGAACAGGGTTTCCGTTTTCGTCAACTTTCTTTACCCAGTTTTTAAGGTCGATACCAATACCTCCGGTAACGTCTACTGTTGTAAGGAAGATCGGAGAAATACCGTTTGTTCCTCCTACAATAGGAGCAATATTGACGAATGGTACGTACGGGCTAGCCTGCTTTCCTGTCCAAAGAGCAACGTTATTTACTCCGGACATTCTTGATGAACCTACACCCATTGTTCCTTTTTCAGCGATCAGCATAACGCTTGCATCAGGATGTTTTGCCTGTAAAGCTTTGATTTCTTCCTGAGCTTCAGGAGTGATCATGCATTTACCATGAAGTTCACGGTCTGATCTTGAGTGGGCCTGGTTACCCGGAGAAAGTAAATCTGTAGAAATGTCTCCTTCACCAGCAATAAATGTTACTACTTTAATTTCTTCAGCAACTTCAGGAAGTTTTGTGAAAAACTCTGCTTTTGCGTAGCTTTCAAGGATTTCTTTTGCAATTTCGTTACCGCTGTTGAATGCTTCTTTCAGACGGTTGGTATCTGCTTCATAAAGGAAAACCTGAGTTTTAAGAACGTTGGCAGCTTCTTTAGCAGTAGCTGCATCATTACCTAAAGCAAGGTCCAGCAACACCTCAATAGAAGGTCCGCCTTTCATATGAGATAACAGTTCAAAGGCGAAAGCCGGGGAAATTTCTTCTACTATGGATTCACCCAGAATAATTTCTTTTAAAAATTTTGCTTTCACTCCCGCTGCACTTGTTGTTCCGGGTAGTGTGTTATAAATGAAAAATTGAAGAGAATCTTTTCGGTCAGCATTACCTGAATCTTTAATTTGCGTAATGATTTCGCTTAGTAATTCAGCACCATCAATTGGCTTTGGATGAAGCCCCTGGGTTTTTCTTTCTTCAATCTCTTTGATGTAATCCTTATAAATACTCATAATAGAAGGTCTTTCAAAATTAAAGGTAGGTCTGCTTTTTCTTTACCGGTGTGTATAAATACAATTAATGACATTTTGAGTTCTCGCATTTTGATGCAACATTAACCGAATAAAGTCAGCATAATCTACACTTTTCCAAAAGTTTTTTAAAATTATCAAACATTTCAAAATGTTCCCAAAATTACGAAATTTTACAATTTTATAAGAATGAAATTATTTAGATTCTTTATAAATATGAATTTTATAATATCTATTTTTGGTCGTATTTTTGTAAACAAATGGAGAATATGAAAAATATCCTGAATGTTTTATGTGTTTTTATTTCGATTTTCGTTTTCTCGCAGACCAGATCTGTGAAGAAAATCCCTGCGAAGAAAGGAACAAAAACCATCGTTAAAAAAGGAACTTCAGCCAGCAAACCTAATGCTGATCTGGTAGTGATCAATAAAGATCTTCCTGTTCTGATTCCTAAGAAGAAAGGAGATCAGTTCGGCTATGTCAATCAGAACGGGAAATTTATTATTCAGCCGGAATATCATATTGCCGTATTTTTTTATGAAGACTGCAATCTTCTGAATTCACCCAATGAAAAAGTGAGAAAATTTGGAACAAAAGACTATGCAACAGTAGAGAAAAATATGATTTCTTACCGTATAGATCAGTCTGGAAATCGAGTGTATCAGTTCAAAGATACCGATTTTGGAAAATGTAAATTCGAAGAATATAAACAACAGTTATTCCAGGCTTATATCCTCAATGGTTTTTACGGAATCATTGAAAAGTCAAAGTTTGTAAATGCAGCCGACTACAGACAATATCAGATCTATCCTCAATATCAGTATCTGTTTATTCTTGAGGGTGATGATGTGGCCAATCCGATGATTGTTGCTTCCAATAATGATAAATTCGGAATCATTGATGTTAACAATAAAATTATCATTCCGTTTGAATATTCCAATATTAAAAGAAACTTCAGCTGGAAACTGGGGAAGATGTTTGAAGTGACAAAAGACGGCTCGAATTACTACTATATTGACGCCAACAACAAAACGTACTAGGAAATATAAATGATGATTGCTGATTGATGATTGATACATCTGATAATTCCTGTTTTTTCATGGTATTTTTATCCCGCAGCCCAATATCCCGCACTCCGCACCTCGATATCATATATTTTTTGTAATTTTGCGGCTGAAATAAAGGGGTGCTTTAACAGGCTGAGATTATACCCAATGAACCTGGAACAGGTAATGCTGTTTAGGGAACCATTTAAATAATTGATGGATGAGTAACGATCAGTGATCGATAAACATCAGTCGTCATTTGCTATTTGTCAATTATCTCATAATCACCCCTTTTATTCATTAAATGTTAAAGATTTATAGAATGAAAGGATTATTTTTTTTAGGGCTTAGCGTAGGCTCAGTAGCTTTTATACAGGCTCAGAATAAAGATTCCCTAAAAATCAGGGAAATTGAGGCCGTTAGCTTTACCAAAAGACTGCCGGTAGCAAAGGAAATCATCAATGTGCAGAAAGATCTGGACAGTAAAAATCTGGGACAGGATCTTCCTATTCTTTTGAAAAATCAAACCTCTGTTATTTCTACTTCCGATGCAGGAAACGGAGTAGGATATACCGGTTTCAGAATCCGTGGTGTTTCGGGAAGTGCCATCAATGTGATGATGAATGGTGTTCCTTATAACGACTCTGAAAGCCAGGGAACATTTTTTGTCAACGTTCCGGATTTAACAAGTTCTGCGTCGCAGATTGTCATTCAGAGAGGAGTAGGAACTTCCAATAATGGGGTTTCTGCCTTCGGGGCAAGTATTAATGTACTTTCTAAAGATCCGGAAGAGAAGTTTTATTTTAAAACAGACGACAGCTACGGATCATTCAATACCTATAAATATTCAGCAGAAATAGGCACAGGGAAATTCTGGAAAAACCGTCTTTCCGTGATGGGAAGATATACCCATATTCACTCTGATGGGTATATAGACAGGGCTTCATCCAACTTACATTCTTATAACTTTACCGCTTTATTTGAAGAAGGGAATATGAAATTACGTTTAATGGCTTTCGGTGGAAAAGAAAAAACGTATCAGGCATGGAACGGAATAGACCGTAAGACGTGGGAAACTGATCCTAAATTCAATATTTCAGGAGCGATCTATGATGCCAATTGGGAAAATATTGTAAGTTTCTATGATAATGAAACGGATAATTACAGACAGAATCACTATCAGTTGCTTTGGGAACAGAAATTCAGTGACCGCTGGAATCTTGAAACTACATTCCATTATACAAAAGGAAAAGGATATTACGAAAATTACAAGCAGGGAGATCCTTTTTCAAGATATAACCTTCCCAATATAATAGAAGGAGGACAAACGATAAAATCTTCAGACTTTATCAGAAAAAAATGGCTGAATAATGATTTCTACGGAATGGTTTCTACATTGTACGGAAAGTTTGAAAATTTAGATCTGAACTTTGGTGCCGTTGTGAATCAGTATTACGGAAGACATTACGGAAATGTCACGGGAGTATTTTTTCCGCAGATTGATGAAAGTGAATATTACAGAAACCGCTCTGTGAAGAACGAGGTGTCTGGTTTTGCAAAAGCTTTATTAAGAGTGAATAATTTTGAATTCTTTGGTGATTTACAGCTTAGAAAAATCAATTACAATACAAAAATTCTGACGGCTGGTGATGATGAAGGGGCAGATTTAAGTAAAAACTGGCTGTTCTTTAATCCTAAAGCAGGAATGAATTACAGAATTGACGGAGGTAAAATATTCCTTTCCTATGCCCACGCTCACCGTGAACCCAACAGAGACGACCTGATGGCGAATAATGATGTGAAAGCCGAAAAACTTCACGACATTGAAGCCGGTTTTGAAAAACAGTTCGGGATCGTATCTTTTACTGCGAATGTTTATTATATGTATTATGTGAATCAGTTGGTTTTGAACGGTGAACTTAATAATGTAGGAGCATTTATCAGAACAAACTCAGGGAAAAGCTACAGAAGAGGTGTTGAGGTTGGTGCTTTGGCAAAACTATCCAAGCAATGGGAGGTTTCCGGTAATGTAACCTTAAGCCAGAACAGAAACCAGGATTTCAATATTCAGAATGGCGATGTGCCTAAAAGTCTTGGAAATACCCAGATTTCATTCTCTCCGAATGTAATTGCCAATGTAGGCTTGAAATTCAATCCTACAAAAAATTTCCAGTTTGCTTTAATGAACCAGTATGTTGGAAAACAATATCTGGATAATACCGAAGATGCCAATCTGCAGCTTAAAGATTATTTCCTGACAGATTTCAATGCTCAGTACCAATTTAAAATTGCCAATAATGAAATTGCTTTAAAGCTACTGGTGAATAACCTTTTCAACAGGAAATATGTGAATAACGGATCTGTTTATGATGGGCAGCCTTATTATTTTTCACAGGCAGGAACGAATTTTATGTTTGGGGTGAGCTGGAAAATTCAATAATTGACAAATCGGTCTTTTTGATTTTTTAACAGTTTTGACGTTTTTAAGCTTAATAAAAGCAGTTTGAATAACAGTATATCTATTTTACTGCAGAATAAGTAAAAGACTGTTTCGGCAGTCTTTTTTATATCCGTTAAATATTACAAAAAGTCACGAAAAAGTTATAAATTTGCTGCCAAATGAATATTTCAGCATATATTTTAGAATACTTAAAACAATTTGGAACTGCCACAGTTCCAGGCTTTGGGGTGTTTTCACTGAAAAATTCTAAGGCAATTATTAATTCTGAAAACGGTAGCATTCTGCCTCCGGCCAGTCAGATTGAGTTTACAATTGACTACGAAGTACAGGCTGAAGACCTTACTGCTTTTATTGCAGAACAAAAACAGATGTCTCTGGAAGCTTCAAGGAGCGATCTTAAAATTCAGACTGATTTTTGGAAGAAAAAACTTCAGGCCGAACAGGTTCTTGAAATTCAAAACCTTGGAACAGTCTTCATTGAAGAAGGGCATACTCATTTCAAGGGCAAAAGAATAGAATCCGGACGTCCGGACTTTTATGGGTTGGAAGAAATCAGATTTTCAGATATCAACAACGGAGAAAAAGTAAATGCCTCGGTGAATCGTGAAAAAGATTTTAAATTCAAAAAAACAATTCTTTGGATTTTCCTTCTTATTATTCCGGTTCTTGGAATTTTATACCTGGCGTTTACCCAGCAGGAACTTCTCTTTGGAAAAAAATCTTTTAATAATGTTTCTGTACAGACTTCTACCCATAGAATTGTAAAAGATACGGTGAAGGTGATGGTACATACTCCGGAAACCCCCGTTTCAGATTCTTTGAAAAAAGATTCGTTAGTAAAACCTGCCGGAAAAGGAGTGAAAACTGCTCCGGCTGTTCCAAACAACACTAAGACTAGATGGCAAAAATAAAAAAAGCGTCAGAATCTCTGACTATTATGACCAATATCGTTCTTCCGAACGAAACCAACTCTCTAAGAAACCTTTTCGGTGGTGAGCTTTTAGCAAAAATGGACCGTTGTGCGTCTATTTCTGCAGCAAGACATTGCGAAAGAAGAGTAGTAACTGCTTCTGTAAACCACGTATCTTTCAACCATCCGATCCCGGAAGGCGGTGTTGTGGTGTTGGAATCCAAAGTATCCAGAGCATTTTCCACTTCCATGGAAGTGTATGTAGATGTATGGTTGGATGATCCTATCAATCAGAAGAAAGTTCATACAAATGCGGGGATTTATACTTTTGTTGCAGTAGATGAATTCAACCGTCCGATTCCTATTCCGGAAATGATTCCTGAAACAGAAGAGGAGAAAGAAAGATTTGCCGCAGCATTCCGTAGAAAAGAACTTTCATTAATTCTTTCAGGAAGAATGAAACCTCTGGAATCCGTAGAGCTTAAAAAACTATTCCAGGAGCCGCAGGAGCCTAAGAAAGATAAAAAGTAAAACTTAAACACAAAAAACACAAATGGCTGGCACAAATTTTCACAAATGGTTGTGCTCAGTCAGATGAAAAAAAATAACCAAAATGGATATTTCAGAAAATGATATATCAAAAATTGTTTACGAAGCTGGATATATAGTCCATAAAGCATTAGGACCAGGACTTTTGGAAAGTGCTTATGAAGAATGCCTGTTTTATGAATTAAATAAACATGATATTCTTGTAGAAAGACAAAAACCGATGCCATTAATCTATGATGAGATTAAAATGGATGTGGGGTACAGGCTTGACTTTTTGATTGAAGAAAAATTTGTGCTGGAAATAAAATCTGTAGAATCTTTGCTTGATATTCATCTGGCGCAGATACTCACTTACCTTCGTTTAAGCAATTGTAAGCTTGGTATGTTGATCAACTTTAATACAATCCAGTTTAAAATGGAGTAAAAAGAGTTATTAACGGTACCTTATAACTTGTGTTATTTGTGAAATAAATTAGTGTCATTTGTGTTTAAACTATGAAAATACTTCTTTTAGATAAAAATCATCCTCTTATTACTGAACAGCTTTTGGCTCAGAATTTTATTTTGGAAGAGGATTTCACGTCGTCCTATGATGAGGTTTGTGATAAAATTGAAAATTACGACGGAATTATCATCAGAAGCCGTATTCCATTAGATCAGAATTTTTTGGAAAAAGGTAAAAACCTGAAGTTCATTGCCAGAGTAGGAGCCGGAATGGAGAATATTGATATTCCTGTTGCAGAAAAGCTGGGAATTCAACTGATCAATTCTCCGGAGGGAAACAGAGATTCCGTAGCAGAACACGTTGTGGGAATGCTTTTAGTGATCATGAACAGACTTTTTATTGCTTCTCAGGAAGTGAAAAACGGAATCTGGAAACGTGAAGAAAACAGAGGAGACGAGTTGTTGGGAAAAACAGTAGGATTGATTGGCTATGGAAATATGGGAAAAGCTACTGCAAAAAGGCTTTCAGGGTTTGGATGTAAAGTGATTTTCCATGATATTCTTCCCGGTCTTTCTGATGAATATGCAACACAGGTTTCATTGGATGAATTGAAGCAATCTGCAGAGGTTGTAAGCTTACACATTCCTTTAACTTCGGAGACCCATTATCTTATAGATGAAACATTCATTGCAGAAATGAAAAATGAATTTTACTTTGTCAATACGGCAAGAGGAAAGAATGTTGAAACTAAAAGTTTAGTACAAGCATTGAAATCAGGAAAAGTGAAAGGTGCATGCCTGGATGTTTTGGAATATGAAAAGTCTTCCTTTGAGAATATTGAATCCGAAAATGAAGATTTAAAATATCTTCTTGATTCCGAAAGAGCTATTGTTACACCTCATATTGCCGGGTGGACCCATCAAAGCAAAGAAAAACTGGCTCAGTTTATTGTTGATAAAATTGTAGCTTCACACTGTTAGATAAATATTGCGGAAAACATAAAGATAAAAAAGACGAATTTTCAAAAAGTGAATTCGTCTTTTTTTATTAATTTCGGATTAATAACTTGTATACAATTATGATCTGGACACCAATATCCATTGAAGAAATTTTTGAAAAAATTTACTCTACAGAAAAAGACTTAAATGGAAATCTTTTAAACTTCTGGGATTTAATCAAAATATACCCTGAAAAATGGTACGAAGAAGAGTATGGACAAGAAGGAGGAGGTTTTTGGGTAGTAGGATTAATGGGTAGAAGAGTAATTTATTATAACGACATTGAAGAAGGATTTAATATTTCAGAGTATACAGCATATGGAACCATTGATAATTATTATTGTAACCAGGATGATTTGAATATTACAATTTTAAATCTGTATAGTCTTATTACATTTGGAGGAAGAATAACAGGGCAGGCGGGGCCTCCTATTGGATTCTAAAAAGAAGTTTACTTTCTCTTTAATTTTTTTTAATCTTTTTGCGGTTTAGCGATTCCATATTTTTACATAGCCACTCATTTATGTTAAATAATTCATAATGTCCACCTCTTGTTTATTATTTATTTTGAGTTTTATTAAATTGCCGCTCATTTTTGAATCTCATGACGACGCGTAATTTTCTACTTATCTTAACAGTTTTATTATCGATATTTTCCTGTAAAAAAAAGGATGAAGCTAAAGAAGCCTCTGCTGAAAATGCAACCAACCTGCCCAACTATGGAAATGTAGATCTGGGTGATATTTTTACAAAAGGAGACGGACAGCTTCTGAACAGACAGACTACTGTAAGCTATATAGACCAGTATTACAAAAAAATATGGGAAGGAGGAGATCTTAGCGGTGGAATCCTTGTTGCCAAGGGTGATGAAATCCTATACGAAAATTACAGAGGTTTTGGAAGAGCGGGAAACCAGATGCCAATCGATAAAAATACACCGTTACATGTTGCTTCAGTTTCCAAGACTTTAACAGCAATGGCTATGATGAAGCTGATAGAGGCAGGAAAAATAAAATTTACGGATCACCTTACTCAGTTTTTCCCGGGATTTCCCTACCCGAATGTTACCGTTCAGACTTTACTGGATCAGAGGAGTGGTCTTCCGAAATATGAATATTTTATCACCAAAATACAACCAGCTCCGGCAGAACTTTCAAAACCTTTTATTACCAATGAAGATGTTTTGAATATGATCATCAAATATAAACCAGATCTGGCAAGAGATACGGATACAGGATTTATGTATTGCAATACAAACTTTGCTTTATTGGCCTTAATAATTGAAAAAGTAACCAAAACTCCTTTCCCTCAGGCGATGAAAGAAATGGTTTTCACACCATTGAAAATGAATAACACATACATCTTCCAGGAAAAAGATATTCCAACTGCTTCACAGTCTTTTTATTACGGAGGAAGCAAGCTTTATCCACTAGACAGGCTTGATCTTATTTACGGAGATAAAAATGTGTACACAACACCAAGAGATTTGTACAACTTTTCAAAAGCAATGTTTTCAAAAAATTTCCTGAAACCCGAACTGATGCAGATGGTATTTACTCCCTACAGCAACGAAAAAGCAGGAATGAATAATTACGGATTAGGATTCAGAATGAAAATATTCGATAATGGTGAAAAACTGACTTATCACAATGGATGGTGGCATGGCACAAACTCAGTTTTTGCCCACCTTTTAAAATCTAAGGTTACGATTGTAGCTATCGGTAACAAATATTCAACGAAAGTTTATACCGCTCTTGCATTATCCGGATTATTTGAAGATTTCCCTTTACAAAAGGAGAAGCTGCATACCGTGATGCATGACAATAAAGATACTTTAAATTCCGGACAGGAAGTTTTTGGAGAATAATGTTTACTTTTGCCTAAACATTTTCATGAAAAGGTTTCTTTTATTACTCGTTATCTGTTTTCTTGTACATTCGTGTGCAAGAGTAGGATCTCCTGTTGGTGGGCCTAAAGATACTCTGGCACCAAAGTTTTTAAGTTCAAACATTGATACAACAAGGATTAATGTCAAAAGAGATATTCACCAGCTCCGTCTGGACTTTGATGAATATGTGACATTGAAAGATATCAATAAAAACCTGATTATTTCACCCCCCATTAAAGGGATAACGAGGATTCTTCCTTCCAATATTGCCAATAAGTTTGTTCTGATTCAATGGTCAGATACCCTTCAGGCTAATACAACGTATAATTTCAATTTTGGAAATTCAATTGTTGATAATAATGAATCCAATATACTAAGGTATTTCAATTTTGCTTTTTCTACTGGAGATAAATTGGACGATCTTTATATCAGCGGTGAAGTAAAAGATGCACTCAATACTAAAAAGAAAGAAGGAACTACAGCAGAAAATAAACTTGTAGTAGGATTGTATCAGGTAAAAGATACCATGGATTACAAGAAAAAACCTTACTATATCACTAAGGTAGATGAAGATGGATATTACGAATTAAACTATCTGACCCCCGGAAAATATAAAATTATTGCTTTTGAAGACGAGAACGGAAATTCTATGTATGATCCGGGAAAAGAAAAGGTAGGATTCCAGAAAGATCCCATCAATTTTGAGAAATCTATTTCAGGATTAAATTTAAAAGTGTACCCTTCCAAAAAACCTGTGAAATACCAGGAAATGAAAGAAATTGCAGGAGGAATTTTAATGACCTTTGAAGGAAATCCTGATGAGGTGAAAGTTCAGTCCCTGAATGAAAAACTAAAGGATATAAAAATAACCCATAATCCGAAATCAGACTCTGTGAGAATCTGGTTTGATGCTGTAAAGGATAATGTAGGGCAGGAAGCCAATGAAAAACTCATATTCACCCATAATAAAGGTCCGAAAAAAGACAGTGCTTACAGTGTATCTTTATTTTACAGATACAATAAAAAGAATGTGATGGACATTAACAGTGATAATGGCGGTGAATCATTAGCTCCAAAGTCAGATTTTAAAATTTCTTCCAATTATATCGTTGATAAAATTGATCCTTCAAAATGGACACTCAAGATGAAAGGAGACAGTTTAACAACATTACCATTTACCGCTAAAATTTCAGAAACAAATCCATACCAGATTCAGGTTCAGTCCGATTTTGTAATGGGTAAAAGTTACGAACTTACTGTACCTAAAGAGACGATATCCTCATTCTACGCAAAAAATACTCAGTCTAAGCGTTTCGATTTTGACGTTGACAAAGTAGACCAGTATGGAAATGTTGAGTTTTCCATTTCAAATGCACCTGAAACAAATTATTGGATTCAGCTGATAGATTCTTCAGATAAAATTGCCTATCAGAGGTATATAAAAGGAAATAAAGTGAAATTTGATATCCTGAAACCTGGAGAATATATTGTGAGAATTCTGGTAGACAATAACGGGAATAAATATTGGGATGAAGCAGATTTTACGAATGATGTTTTTGCTGAAGATGCATATGTTTTCTATAAAAAAGTGATCGTTAGAGGTCTATGGGAAACCAGAGAAGAATGGGATCTGAAAGATACCAGAACACTTGATAGTCCGAAGTCAGCAACAGTAGCCCCGGCTGTAACTCCAGCAGTACAGACGCCACCAGCTGCGACTGAAGTGAAAGAAGAAGCCAAGAAAGAATTAAAATCTTCCAACGCCGTTTTAACCCCGGTAAAGTAAGCTGATGAAAATGGCTAAGAAAATAATATTCTGGACATTGGTGGCATTTGCCCTGATTCAGTTCTTTCCTATTGACAGAACCAATAAACCTGTTGATTCTGCAGTAAATTTTGTTGAGGCAAGGAAATCACCGGAAAAGATCAGAACCCTGCTTAAAAATGCATGTTATGACTGTCATTCCAATGAGACGGTGTATCCGAAATATGCTTTTATTGCCCCTGTGTCATGGTCTGTAAAAAGTCATGTGAATGAAGGGAGGGAACATCTTAATTTTTCTACCTGGCAGGCTTATAATAAGGATTTGAAGGAAAATATGCTGACTAAATCCATCCAGACCATTCAGAACAAAACAATGCCGATGCCCGGTTATATTGTGTATCATAAAGAAGCTAATCTTTCAGAAGCAGAAAGAGCATTGCTGATTCAGTATTTTGAAGAAATGCTGAAGTCTAAAACCTATTAGTTTCTACCATAAAAAACTCCCGCAGATTTCGCAAATCCAGCAGATGAATGTGTTGTACCATCTGCTTAACCTGCAAAATCTACGGGAGAATATTTTACAAAAATTATTTCTTTAAATAGCTCTCGAAAAATCTCTTCTGAGAATCAAAAGCGATATCTTCAAGATCCAGATCCTGTAAAGGAATCCAGACCGCCTCCGAAATTTCAGAGAGTTCAAGATTGACCTCAAATTTTTCCGAAACATTGTATTCATAAAAGAGATCGATTGTATTGTAATCAATTTCCTTATATTGATAGATGTTAGGAAGGCTGGTAAGGTATTTCAGGTTAGAAATATCGATATCAAGCTGAAGTTCTTCAAAAAGTTCTCTTTTACAGGTTTCCTCTGCACTTTCTTTGGGATCAACAAATCCTCCGGCCAGGTCTAGTTTCCCTTTTTTAGGGTCTCTGTTTCTTCTGGTAAGATAAATTTCGTCTCCACATCTGATGACAACTGCTACAGCACCTGCCACATTATTATACAAAGTAAAACCACATTCCGGACAGCTCCATTTCTTTTCACCATCCCAGTGTAAGGACTCTTTGCCACAGCTTGGACAATATTTCAATAGTTTCATTGAGTAATATTAATATTTCTAGGGTGATAACTCAAAATAACATCCCTTAGTTCTTCCGTTTTCAGGTGCGTATAGATCTCCGTTGTTGTAATACTGGAATGTCCCAGCATTTCCTGAATATAACGTAGATCTGCTCCATTCTGTAATAAATGGGTAGCAAATGAATGTCTGAATGTGTGTGGTGATATTTTTTTGTTAACCCCTGCTTTATCTGTAAGTTCTTTAATAATAAGAAATACGATTACTCTGGACATAGAAGTCCCACGGCTGTTCAAAAACAGAGTATCTTCATATTTCTTATTGATTTTACCTTTAGAACGAACCTCTTTGATATAACTTTCAAGCAAATCTGCAGTATAATCAGCTAAAGGAACAAAACGGGTTTTATTTCCTTTTCCGTGTACCTTGATGTATTGCTCTTTAAAGTTGATATTGGAGATTTTCAGATCTATCAGTTCGGAAACACGAAGTCCGCAGCCATATAGTACTTCTATAATGCATTGGTTTCTTTTTCCAAGATCTGTATTCACCTCAATAGCAGCAATAATTTTGTTGATATCAGGCAGGCTTAAAGTATCAGGTAGATATAATCCCAGTTTAGGGCCTTCAAGTAACGCCGCAGGATTGTCTTCACGATATTCATCTTCCAGCAGAAATTTGAAGAAAGCTTTGATGGAAGATATCCATCTTGCCTGTGATCTCTCACTGAATTTCTGTTTGGAAAGATTGAAAATGTATTCCTGCAGGTTTTCGTAACCGATGGAGTCTGGACCGACATTTTCCAGATCCTCTTCTGCGTAATCTTTTAATTTCTTAATGTCCCGAACATAGGCGTCGAGTGTGTTTTCTGAAAAATTTCTTTCGAAACGAAGAAATATTTCAAAATCTTTGATCTTTTCATCCCAAGTCATTTGTGCTTATTTTTTTAGTTCACAGTCCGATATTTGTTCTATTTCAATGTTATGGTTCCTCAGGAACGATATTCCATCGTCATCCGAATACTCATTAATATACACCAGTCTCGTAATCCCTGCCTGCAGAATCAGCTTGCTGCATTCTTTACAGGGCGACAGCGTTAAATATAACGTTGCTCCTTTTGCAGATTGGGTAGAGGCCGCCAGCTTTAATATAGCATTGGCTTCCGCATGCAATACGTACCAGTGTGTTTTCCCTTCTCCATCTTCACAGCAGTTTTCGAATCCCGAAGGAGTCCCGTTGTAACCATCTGAAATAATCATCCTATCTTTTACGATAAGAGCTCCTACCTGTTTTCTCTTACAGTAGGAGAGTTTTGCCCATTCCTGGGCCATTTTTAGATAAGCTTTATCAAACTTATTCATACCGCAGCATTGTTTTTTTTCGAAATAATTTGGATTAAAATCTTTTAGAAAGATTTAGAAGTTAGGCTTTCTCTTCTCTAGAAACGCAGTAACTCCTTCTTTCTTATCTTCCATTTCAAAAAGTTCTCCGAAATATGTAATTTCAGCCTCAAAACCTTTCTCCGTATCAGATAAATTCACGGCGTTTATAGCCTTGGATATTGCCATTGGTGAATTGTAGGCAATCGTGTTTGCTAATTCTTTCGTTTTGGTTAATAATTCTTCAATAGGGTATACTTCGTTCACCAGTCCGATCTCTTTTGCTTTTTGAGCAAGGATCATTTTGGCAGAGAAGATCATTTCGTTGGCAATACCTTTTCCTACAAGCTTGGGAAGCCTCTGAGTTCCTCCATATCCTGGAATTAATCCAAGTGTTACTTCAGGAAGCCCTAATCTGGCGTTTTCCGATGCATATCTGATGTGGCATGCCATAGCAAGCTCCAAACCTCCTCCTAGTGCAAAACCGTTTACGGCTGCAATGACAGGTTTAGACATGTTTTCAATTTTATTGAATAATGTATTTTGTCCGTTTCTTGCAAGTTCTTCAGCTCTTTCCTGTCCGAAGTCACTGAATTCCTTGATATCAGCTCCCGCTACAAAAGATTTCTCTCCACTTCCGGTAAGGATAATTACTCTGCATGAAGTGTCAGCATTAAGCTCATCCAGTGCGGTACTGATTTCCTGAATTGTTTTTGCATTTAAAGCATTTAAACTCTCAGGTCTGTTTATGGTAATGATAGATAATTTATCTTCTTTTTTTAATAATATGTTCTCGTAACTCATTTTTCCACTTTAAAATATCATCCTTTGCAAATTATGAATTTTTTACAAAAAAAAGGAAAAAATATTATTTTTTTTTCCTTTTTTTTAATTTATCATTCAATATGATTATTTGGAATGATTCATCATATTTGCATCAATATTGACGTTTAGTTGAGATGCCACTTTCATGCCAAGCTCAATGTTAGCACGGAAAAAGTGACATAACTGTCGGTTGATAATCTCGTCTTTCTTTGGTCCGGTAATACCGTTCATACTGCCTACAATATTTTTAATCAGATGATCTCTGTCCTCTGCATTCATTGCTTTTGAATATAAAAGTCCGGGTTGGGTATAATGATCACTGTCGTTGTCATTTCTATTGTAACTGGCAACATGAGCACTGTCCAGCTCATATTCGTAATTTTGGTAAGCTGGATCCGGTTTGATATCATCGAAACTGTTCGGATGATAATTCGGTTTGTCCTGATAGTGGCTTGAATCTGCCATAAAGCCGTCTCTCTGATAATTGTTGACAGCAAAAGGACATCTGTTTACTTCCAGCTGATGAGCATTGACTCCCACTCTGTAACGGTGAGCATCAGGATAAGAGAATAACCTTCCCTGAAGCATTTTGTCCGGTGAGAAGCTGATTCCGTTAATTAAACTGCTAGGTGAAAAAGTAGACTGTTCCACATGGGCAAAATAATTAACAGGTACTTCGTTCAGCTCCATTTCTCCTACTTCAATCAGAGGAAAATCATCATGAAACCATACTTTGGTTACATCAAACGGATTCCATCTGAAATCCTTTGCCTGTTCTTCTGTCATCACCTGAATGTACATCGTCCATTTAGGGAAATTGCCATTTTCAATTGCATTGCAAAGATCTTCCTGAGCAAAATCCGGATTTTCTCCAGCCATTTTTACAGCTTCTTCATCCGTGAAATTTTTGACACCCTGTTTTGTTTTAAAATGGAATTTCACCCATACTCTTTCATTTTTATCATTGATCATGGAAAACGTATGAGATCCGAAACCATGCATATGTCGGTAACCATAAGGTGTTCCTCTGTCAGACATTAATATAAGAACCTGATGAAGTGATTCCGGGTTTAAACTCCAGAAATCCCACATCATGGTGGCGCTTTTTAAGTTTGTTTTCGGCACTCTTTTCTGGGTGTGGATAAAATCCGGGAACTTTTTTGCATCCTTAATAAAGAATACAGGAGTATTATTTCCTACCAGGTCCCAGTTCCCATCTTCAGTATAAAATTTTAAGGCAAATCCTCTTGGGTCCCTTGCCGTATCTGCACTTCCTTTTTCACCTCCCACAGTGGAAAATCTGGCAAACATTCTGCATGAGTTGCCTACTTTTGAAAACAGTTTTGCTTTTGTGTATTGGCTGATGTCGTGTGTTACAGTGAACGTTCCGTAAGCTCCGGTTCCTTTGGCATGCACAATCCTTTCAGGAATTCTTTCCCTAACGAAATGTGCAAGATTTTCCTGGAGGATAAAGTCCTGCAGCAATACCGGGCCTCTTGGTCCTACCGTCTGTGAATCCTGATGCTCAAAATAAGGTGCGCCGTTACTTAACGTTAATTTTTTAGAATCCATATCATTAATGATTTGTATAAATGTTTTTTGTTTTTCTAAATCCAAGTGTAAAGGTAATGAATATCAAATTTACTTGAATTTTTAATTGCTAATAGCAAAAACGTTATATCTTTGTAATAGATAATATTAATCAAATGAACATTCAGCAACTGGAGTATCTTATCGCTGTAGATAAGTATAAACATTTTGGTAAGGCCGCTCAGGCGTGTTTTATTACCCAACCTACGTTAAGTGCCATGATACAGAAATTTGAGGATGAACTGGATGTAAAGGTTTTCGACAGAACTACCCACCCGATTCGTACCACGGATGTAGGTCTTCAGATTATTGATCAGGCAAAGGTAATTATCGAGTCTGTCAATGAGCTGAAAAACAAAGCCAATCTTTTGAATAATATTTTAGGAGGGACTATTAATCTGGGAATCATTCCTACTGTATCTTCTTTCATTCTGCCAACAGAAATCTTCAAATTTCTGGAGGATAACCCGAAGATTCAGATGAATGTAAAAGAAATGACAACAGATAATATTATTAAAGCGCTGAAAGCAGGAGAGCTGGATGCGGGAATTATTTCTACACCTTACGATACTGCTGATGAGTTCTACCAGGATTTTCTGTTCAACGAGGAGCTGATGATTTACAGTTCCAATACAGAAGCCAACAAAAAGAATTCCTACATCATTCCGGAAGATCTGAATGTAGAAAAAGTATGGCTGCTTGAAGAAGGAAACTGTCTGAGAAATCAGTTTGAAAATATCTGCCACCTGAAAGAAAATACGCTGAAGCCTAAAAATTTAGATTTCTTAGCTTCCAATATCCAGACTTTGGTTCACATGGTGGATAAAGTAGGGGGAATCAGTATTCTGCCGGAACTGGCACTGAGTCAGCTTTCAGAAGAGCAGAAGAAAAATGTTTTCAGATTTAAAAAACCTTTCCCTTATCGAGAAATCAGTATTATTTACTATAAACCAACTTTTAAGCAAAAAATTATTGATGAATTATCACATTCTATCAAAACTTCTTTAGAACTTAAGCTGAATTATCACGAAAGTCCGAAAGAATTTGTAAGCATTAAGCCTCAGTAATGAAAATGCTTTAAAGTGATAGAAATCATCAATTTAAATAAAATAATAATTAATAAACAAAATTTTTGAGTATTACGAAAATAGTACTTAAATTTGCTGACGTTTATTATGAGGAAAAATTTGACCTGATTGCAACCTCTATAAAAAAATGCTAAAACAGTATTCTTTTTTCTGGGCAATTTTATTTCATATTTTCTTCAAAACCATTTTTTAAATCTTTAAAAACAAAAGAATTATATGTCTTATTTATTTACATCTGAATCAGTTTCAGAAGGACATCCGGATAAAATTGCCGATCAAATTTCCGATGCATTAATCGACCATTTCTTAGCATATGATAAAGATTCAAAAGTAGCATGTGAAACTCTTGTAACTACCGGACAGGTGGTATTGGCTGGAGAAGTAAAATCAGATGCTTACCTTGATGTACAGACCATTGCCAGAGAAGTAATCAATGGGATCGGGTACACGAAAGGAGAATATATGTTCAATGGAGATTCTTGTGGAGTAATCTCTGCAATCCATGAGCAGTCACCTGATATCAACCAGGGAGTTGACAGAGCGGTAAATGACGAGTCTTTTGAAGCTAAGGCAAATGCACAGGGTGCCGGAGACCAGGGAATGATGTTTGGGTATGCTACCAATGAAACAGCTAATTATATGCCTCTTGCATTGGACCTTGCTCACACGATCCTGAAAGAACTTTCTGCTATCAGAAGAGAAAATAAGGAGATCACTTATCTTCGTCCTGATGCAAAAAGCCAGGTTACGATTGAGTATTCTGATGATCATAAGCCTATCAGAATTGATTCTGTTGTGGTTTCTACCCAGCATGATGACTTTGGAAGTGAAGAAGAAATGCTGAACAAGATCCGTGAGGATATCAAAAATATTCTGGTTCCAAGAGTGGTTGCACAGCAAACAGAAGAAATCAAAGCTTTATTTAACGATCAGATCAAATATCATATCAATCCTACAGGGAAATTCGTAATCGGAGGACCTCACGGAGATACAGGTCTTACCGGTAGAAAAATCATCGTGGATACTTACGGTGGTAAAGGAGCTCACGGAGGTGGTGCTTTCTCTGGAAAAGATCCTTCTAAAGTAGACAGAAGTGCAGCTTATGCAACAAGACATATTGCTAAAAATTTAGTAGCTGCAGGAGTGGCTGATGAAGTTTTGGTGCAGGTTTCTTATGCTATTGGGGTAGCTGAGCCTTGTGGTTTATATATCAATACTTATGGAACTGCAAAAGTGGATCTTCATGATGGAGATATCGCGAAAAAAGTTTCTGCTATTTTCGATTTAAGGCCTTATGCTATTGAGCAGAACTTAAAATTAAGAAACCCTATTTATCAGGAAACAGCTTCTTACGGACATATGGGTAAAGAGCATTATGTAGCTGATAAAACTTTCAATAAAGGTCATAAGAATGAGATTACGCTAAAAGATCTTGAGTTCTTTACCTGGGAAAAACTTGACAAAGTAGAGGAGATTAAATCCGCTTTTGGAATTTAATTTCTCTTTAAAGAATAATAATGAACTGCTTTATCTTTGGATAAGGCAGTTTTTTTTAATTTTACACCTTAATAATATAGAAAGATGATGAATTTTCGAACTGTAGTTACCGTCCTGTCTCTGTTTTTGCTAAGTACATTAGTAAAAGCTCAATATACCATGCATAAAATGATCAGTGTGGGATATACCTATCAGAACCAGAGTTTCGGAGAAGTAGGAGGTAAATTGCTTTTTCTTAAAAATGATGATGTAATTTACAGATTGGGAGGATCGGCGATGATGGGATCTGTGGATTCCAGGTTTGCTATCATGCCGAAACTGCAGGCTGATGTACTTCTTAATTTTGAAAAAAATGTGGACTTCTATCACTCCTATTACTTTTTAGCCGGAGTTGAAGGAACCAATAAATATATTGCCCCTAAAATAGGAGTCACTTTATTTGGGATGCTTGATCTTACAGGAGGATATGCTTTTCCCATCGGAGATACCCGTTTGAACGGAAAAGAGATGAAAGGACTTAATATTAATTTTACATTAAATATCCCTACCGTATTCATTCATGATATGTTTAAATGATTTTTTTTAGATTTTTCTCTATAAAATTTAATAATAGGTTAACAGTTATTAAAAAATTATTATATTTACATCATAATAATTGTACTACCGCCTATAGAAGAGACTCTACTCTAGAACTGTTTTGTTTATACAGCAAAGACCAGAAGAAATATCTGGTAGAATACCTGTCTGCAAATATTTATATTGAGAAGAGTTATGAAATCAAAATCGGATAGTTTACTAATTTCCCTTTACCAAAAAGGAGACGAGGGTGCATTGTCAACCCTTATTCATCGACATCAGAGAGAACTGTTTACATTCATTTTTTACAAAATTAATGATGAAGATTTAGCAAATGATATCTTTCAGGATACATTCATGAAGATTATTGTGATGCTTAAAGAAGGGCGCTATAATGAAGAAGGTAAATTTATTCTTTGGGCAAAAAGAATTTCTCACAATTTAATCATCGATCATTTCAGGTCAAAATCAAAGAATATTAAAGTTTCAGAAACTACCTTTGAAACGGATGAATATTCTATTTTTGATTTAATCAGAGAGCCTTCAGAAAATATTGAAGATCAGCTGGTGACCAATCAGATCCAGGAAGATCTCCTGAGAATGTTACAGTTTTTACCACAAAACCAACAGGAGGTAATCAAACTGAGGTTTTTTGATGGTCTAAGTTTCAAAGAAATTGCAGATCATACAGAGATGAGCATCAATACCACGCTAGGGAGAGTGAGGTATGCACTGATAAACCTGAGAAAAATCATGGATGAAAATAATATAATATTAACAAGATAGATAATATTTCCGAAAAATTCACGTTTTAAAGAAAACATACTTCGCCTATGAAAAAAAATGATTCTTTAAAAGTGAAAACTTTGAAACCTAAGAAACAAACAATTGATTTTTTGCTGAATTTTTCTAAAAGTCTTGAGATTGTGAAAAGCAAGAGCAAAAATTATCCTATTACAAAAAATTAAAATTATTAACTTTGTGCTGTATGAAAATGCAGCACGTTTTTTTTGACCTGGACAATACACTCTGGGATCACCGCAGAAATGCCTATCTTACCATCAAAGATCTTTTTGAAAAACAGGATATTTCTTCAAAGTACAATATTGACTTTGAAGAGTTTCATTCCGTATATCACGATATCAATGAAGAGTTGTGGGAGAAGATCAGAGACGGAATAATCGGCAAAGAGTACTTGAGAGAACACCGTTTTTATGATGCATTCAAACATTTTGGAGTAGATAATAAAGAGCTTGCCCTTTATTTTGAAGAACACTTCCTTGATAATATTGTAAGCCATAACGAACTGGTGGAAGGAGCAGAGGATGTTTTAGAATATCTGAAAGCTAAAAACTATACATTACACATTATTTCCAATGGATTTCAGGAAGTGACGGAAAGAAAATGTACCCTTTCCGGAATTGCTCCTTATTTTAAAACCATTACAAGTGCAGATGCTGTAGGAGTGAGAAAACCCAATCCAAGGATTTTTGAATACTCGCTGGGACTTTCTGAAGCCAGAAAAGAAGAAAGTATCCTGATTGGTGACGACTGGATTGCAGATGCGATGGGAGCTACAGATTTTGGTATGGATGCGATATTCTTTGATGTTTATAAAGAAGATAAGCAGAAAGAAGGTTTAAAAGCCATTACCCATCTTCAGCAGATCAAAGAGTATCTATAAATAGATCATAAAATCTAATAAAGGAGCCGCTAAGTTCAACTTAGTGGCTCTTTTATTTTTCAGGACTAATCATACATTTTGAAAAATCAACGCAAACATCTGTGGTCATCTGTGCCAATCTGTGGTTAAATTAAATATTCCCCACCAAAATCATTTTTCCCAATTCTTTCCCAAATTGATTAAGAACTTTGTTCCATAATAATAACAGAAAAATGTAATAGTATGAAAAATGTAAAGAAAATCACAGGTGTCTTAATGATTGTTTTTTTATTAATTGGAGGCTTGGTTTCTGCACAGGACAGAGCAATCAATGCTAATCAGTTACCGAAAACAGCTAAGAACTTTCTTGCGGTTCATTTTAAAGGTATTCCTGTAAACTCAGCCATTGAAGACAGAGAAATCTATGGAGTAGATGAGTATAAAGTATATCTGAATAATGGAATGAAAATGGAGTTTGACAGCAATGGAAACTGGAAAGAAGTGGATGGCAAACATCAGAAAATTCCTTATGGCTTCATTCCTGCTTCAATCAGAAATTACAGTACAAAGAACTTTCCTAATACTTATATCATCAAGATTGAAAAGAAAAGATGGTCTTATAAAGCAGAACTTTCCAACGGATTGGAGCTTGAGTTTGACAGAAACGGAAATTTTAAAAGAATTGACGATTAACACTTAACTACAAACACTAAATTTTAATATTATGGTCAACTGGAATTTAATAAACAGCAATGGAAGAAAGATTTCTTCTGCTCAGATTAGAAAGAATATGGTATCATTTATGACAAGGAATCATCCTTGCAGCATCATTGATTCTATTGAAAGAAAATACAATGCTTACAAAATTCATTTGATGAATGGCCTGTGTCTTATTTTTGATGCAGATGGCCGGAATGTTAAATCAAATTAGATTCTTATGAAAAAGAACCTGAGGGAATCCGGCAGAGAGCATTTCCATTTTGTAGATTTATTATCGGTAATTTATCATATAACCCTTATACTGATCATATTATCGTAGACTTTCGGATGTGTATTCCTTTCTCCAGCTTCCCTCCTTATAATTTCCCTATATTTGATATAAGTTAATCGCGCAGCAGAGCATAGAGACCCAGAGGTATGAAGATTTTAATAGTAGAAGATGAACCCGAACTGAAGGATACCGTACAGAAATTTCTGGAAGCAGAGCATTTTATTGTAGAATATGCAGAAAATTACAGTGGCGGGCTCGAGAAAATTATTTCTTACGAATATGACTGTATTTTGCTGGACATTATGCTGCCTGACGGAAACGGAATAGATCTCCTGAAAGAGATCAAAGAAATGCATAAGAAAGATCCTGTAATCATTCTTTCAGCCAAAGATTCTGTGGACGATAAGGTGGCAGGGCTGGAAATAGGAGCAGATGATTATCTAGCGAAACCTTTCCATCTTGCAGAACTGATGGCAAGAATCAGGTCTGTGATCAGAAGAAAAAATCAGGATGGTGAAAATATCATCCGATACAAAAATATCAGCATTGATCCGGAAAACAGAACAGTGAAAGTAGGTGATGAAGAGCTTGTGCTTAATCGTAAAGAATATGGCCTTCTGTATTATTTTGTAATTCATCCGGAGAAGACTTTACAGAAAACTACACTGGCTGAAGCCATCTGGGGAGATTATATTGATCAGGCAGACAGCCTGGATTTTATTTATTCCCAGATCAAAAATCTTCGTAAAAAACTGAAAACCCTTGATGCAGAAGCTGATTTTCAGGCTGTATACGGAATAGGATATAAATTCATCTGATGAAGACTTCATTAAAATATTACACGATAAAATATCTGATCATGATCCTGCTGCTGATTATAGCAGTGTGGGCAGGTCTTTTTTATGCCTATATCCTGGATGAAGTGCATGATAATGTGGATGATGGATTGAGAGACAGAAAAATACAGATCATCAAAGCTGTTTATCTTAATCCCCAGTTGCTGAAGAATAATGAGTTTGGATTCAATGAATTTAAAATCAATCCCATCAAAGCTGGAGATTATCAAAACAAAAGCAGACTGTACAATAAGATGTACTATATGGAATATGATGACAAAGACCAGCCTTACAGAGTTCTTGAGGCCGACTTTATCGATCAGTTCAAAGGTCACCAGCGGCTTGTCATCAGAACATCCACGGTAGAAGAAGATGAATTAATATACGATCTCACAACAGCCCTGATTGTGCTTTATGTCCTTCTGGTGATAAGTATTGTAGCTGTTAACGGATATTTGTTGAATAAAGCAATGAGACCGTTCTATCAGATTTTGGATAAGCTTAAGAAATATCAGTTCGGAATTCCTTTTTCTCAGGAAAAACAGAATTATAAGATCACTGAATTTGAAGAATTAAATGTGGAAATCAATGAAATGATTGAACGTAATGAATTGGTTTTCTATCAGCAGAAACAGTTTATTGAAAATGCTTCCCATGAACTTCAGACTCCATTGGCTATCGTGATTAATAAAATTGATTTGATGATCCAGAATGATAATCTTGATAAAAAGAATCTGACCTTTCTTACTGAAGTGAAGAATGATCTGCGAAGAATGGTAGGCTTAAACAAATCTTTATTGATGCTTTCCAAAATTGAGAACAGCCAGTTTAATAAAACTTCAGATGTTGATTTTAACGGAATGATCACCCAGCTTGTTCAGAATTATGAAGATTTTATTGCCTTTAAAAAAGTAGAGGTCAGTATTATCGAAAAAGGAAAATTTGTAGCGGATTTCAATCAGGATCTTGCCGATATTCTTTTGTCTAACCTTCTTAAAAATGCAGTGAAATATAACAACGAAGAAGGCACCCTGAACATTATCATTGAAAATAACAGAATTGCATTTCAAAACAGTGGAAATCCTGCGTCCTTAGATCAATCAAGGATCTTTAAACGCTTTTATAAACAAGGTTCAGATCATACTTCAACCGGATTGGGATTGTCTATCATTAAAACCATAATCAAACAATATCCCGGCTGGGACATCAATTACGAATATGGAGATCAGATGCATTATTTTATCCTGACAAAGAATAATACCCATTATTGATATCAAAAGAAAAAGCCTTTCAAACGAAAGGCTTTCTTATGTTTACAACTCAGTATTAAAATCCTAAGCTTGTTCTTACTCTTTTCAGCGTTTCCAGTGCAATAGGTCTGGTTTTCTCAGCCCCTTGCTGAAGTTTTGCTTCAAGTTCATCAAGATTGTTCATATAATAAGCGAACGTTTCTCTTTCTTTCTCAAAACGTACCAGAATAAGATCCAGTAATTCTTTCTTAGCGTGTCCGTATCCGAAGTTTCCGGCAAGATATTTTGCTCTTAATTCTTCAGTCTGTTCAGGCGTAGCAATAAGCTGATAAATCTGGAATGTTTTATCCGTTTCAGGATCCTTAGGCTCTTCCAAAGATTTTGAATCCGATTCAATACTCATCACCTGTTTTTTCAGCTCCTTTTCAGGTAAGAAAATATTAATGATATTTCCCCTTGATTTTGACATTTTCTGACCGTCTGTTCCGGGAACATATTTAGTATCTTCCTGAAGTTCAGATTGTGGAAGGACAAGAATTTCACCCATCTGGTTGTTGAACCTTGACGCGACGTCTCTTGCAAATTCCAGGTGCTGAAGCTGATCTTTTCCTACAGGTACAATTTCAGCATCATACAGTAAAATATCTGCAGCCATCAGAATAGGGTAGGTAAACAGACCGGCATTTACATCCTGAAGTCTGTCTGCTTTATCCTTAAATGAATGGGCCAATGTTAATCTTTGGTATGGGAAAAAACATGATAAATGCCAAGAAAGTTCACAGGTTTCAGCGATATCACTTTGTCTGTAGAAATATGTTTTTTCAGTATCTAATCCACAAGCAAGCCAAGCCGCAGCAATCTCGTAGGTATTTTGTCTTAAAGTCTGCGCATCCTTAATCTGTGTAAGCGTATGAAGGTTCGCAATAAATAAAAATGATTCATTTCCTTCCTGCTTGGATAGTTCGATAGCAGGAATAATAGCCCCTAATAAATTTCCAAGATGGGGTGTTCCGGTGGCTTGAATGCCGGTAAGAATTCTTGACATTTGTTTAAAATTTATATTTGAAAATTAATGAATAGCAAATTTACGAGGTTTGCCGGGAATAACGAAAGATAAAAGATAAAAGATAAAAGATAAAAGATAAAAGATAAAAGATAAAAGATAAAAGATAAAAGATAAAAGATAAAAGATAAAAGATGTTGCTATTAAAATTCAATAGGGCTGGGTTTTAACCCAGCCAACGATAAATCACCCTTCCATTGGCTTCAGCCAAAACCTATCAACCTTCAATAATTTATATCTCTTTACGTATCATCCGTGAAAATCTGTGCAATCCGTGGTTAAAAAACTAAGGAATCACAATCTTCTCTCCTCCAAACTTCGGTTCCACACCAAAAAGAAGATCCCAATACGCTTTGGCTTTCGCAAAATACTCTCTCAAATTGGTCTTTAAGCCCGCATACTTATTCACATCTGCTGCATTATATCCAAAGGCTTCCATACCGTTTTTTCTGGCCAGAAAAACAGCTCTTTCATTGTGGAATTTCTGAGAGATGATGATCAGCTTTGTCTGGCTGAAAATATCTTTTGCTCTTACCACAGAATCCAGTGTTCTGAATCCGGCATGGTCTAAAATAATTTTATCCTGTGGAATTCCCTCCTGCATCAGGGCAAGCTGCATATCTTCAGGCTCATTATAATCTTTGGTACTGTTATCACCACTAACGATGATGTATTGAATTTTTCCGCTTTTGTATAAATCGGCAGCAGCTTTAATTCTGTTGTAGAAATAAGCATTTGGAGTACCATTACTCAGAAGTTTTCCGGTTCCCAGTAATAATGCCGTTTTTGATTCCGGGACATCACTGATATTGTAGGAAATAAATGGTGCACTGTCACTTTTGATGCTGTAATTCGTCCAGGCAATAAAAATAATTCCTGCAATCATAAGAAGCAGGAAAAATTTAAAAATATTTTTGATTATTTTTTTCATCTGAAAATAGATCGTTTAAAACTCCAGACCGTTCGGGAAAGCTTTTTTTCTGAATATTAGTAAGAATGCAGCTCCCACCGTGATCGCAGAATCGGCAACATTGAAAATATATTTGAAGAACTCAATATGTTTTCCGCCAATTAAAGGCCAGCTTTCAGGAACGTACCAGTCTACCACAGGAAAATGAAGCATATCTACTACACATCCTTTCATAAAGGTAGAGTATCCATGTCCGAAAGGAACAAGTTTAGAGATCCCGCCATAGCCAATCCATCGGTCAGTGCTGGCATCATAAACAGTTCCGCTGTCAAAGATCATTCCATAGAACATTCCGTCAATAAGGTTTCCGATAGCGCCCGCAAAAATGATCGCCATTGGAACTAAAAGATAATTAGAAGCTCCGTCTTTCAACCATTTTCTGAACATGTATATCATTCCGCCGATCAGGAAAACTCTCAGGATGACCAGAAAATACTTCCCGATGATTCCTCCGAAGTGAAATCCATAGGCCATTCCAGGGTTTTCAACAAAAGTTTTGTTAAAGAAACCATTGATGACAGGAATACTCTCATTCAGTTCAAAATGGGTTTTGATATAAATTTTTGAAGCCTGGTCAATGAACAACACTAAAAATGTTATTGCTAAGATCTTTTTCATTACTGTCCTTTAGGTTTTGAGGGCTTTGATGCCGGCTTTATATTTTTGTTATCGCTTGCTTTCTTGACCACTTTCTGTCCATTGAATGAGCTCTTAACATGAGCTTTTTCAAATTTAATGTTCATTTCCTTCAGGACACTTTTCAGTGCACTCAGCTCCATAGAATTTTTAGGATGTACTATGATAGATTCCATTTCTTATATTTTATTTTTTTACATTTTGGACAGCTCATCAAGTCTTTTCCTGTCTTTCTCAGACAGATCATTGACTCCATTTTTGCCCATCTTACTCAAAAGTCTGTCGATTTCTTTCTCCCGTTCACGTTTATCAGAATTGAATTGATCATCAATGGTGTAATTTTTCTTCTGATCAGGAAAAAATCTGGTTTTGATCCATTCTCTGTTGAAAAATAACACAACTAAAGTGATGATAATTCCCAAAATTACTAATTCGCTCATGGGTATACATTAAAAATTAGGTTTATAAAGTATCCGTAAATACAATATAAACCCAATGTTATTTTACAAACCTTACGGTTATTTTTGCATGTTTTTCGCCTCGATGCTCAACGTAGCGTGAGGAACGGCTAAAAGTCTTTCCTTAGGAATCAATTTTCCTGTTACTCTGCAAACACCGTACGTTTTATTTTCGATTCTGATCAAAGCATTTTTAAGATCACGCACGAATTTTTCCTGTCTTCCTGCCAAAATAGAATTCTGTTCTTTGCTAAGCGTTTCTGCTCCTTCCTCAAAAGCCTTGAAAGTAGGAGAGGTATCATCAGTACCATTATTCTGGTCATTGATAAAACTTTCTCTGATAAGCTGAAGATCTTTTTCTGCTTTTTCTATTTTTTCTTTAATGATCGCTTTAAATTCCTGTAAATCAGCATCGCTGTATCTAACTCTTTCGTCTGACATATTCTTTCTCTTTTTTAATAAAATTATGAAATGGAATTTGAAATATAATAACTACATGTTAATTTTTTTCAACATTTATCTTAAAATTAACCTCATCTATTTCGATTTCGTTAAAATTTGAAAGTGAAGATACAATTTCTATTTTATTTGACAAGACTTCAGAAGAAATATATTCCTCATTTTTCTTAATCTCATTCAGGAAAGGAGAACTTTCTTCTAATGTGATTGAAATTCTGTCTGTCAGTTCAAAGTCTTTATCTTTTCGCAGGTTTTGAATTCTGTTGATGAATTCTCTTGCGATACCTTCAGATTTTAATTCATCGGTTAACGTCAAATCTAATGCCACAGTTGTTTTTCCATCAGAAGTAACTGTCCATCCCGGGATATCTTTTGTAGAAATTTCCACATCATCAAGGGTGATCTCATATCCCTGAACATCCAGTTTCCCTTCTTTTTCAAGAGCGGAAATCTGTTCTGCGGTAAGATTGCTAATCTCAGCACCTACTACTTTCATATCTTTTCCTAATTTAGGACCAAGAGCTTTGAAGTTAGGTTTTATCTGTTTTACAATTAAATGTGAAGCTTCTTCAGCATTAATCAACTGTAATTCTTTCACGTTTACTTCCTGTTTGATAAGGTCTGCCACAGCAAGAATCTGCTCTTCTGCCTTAGAATCCAATACAGGAACCAATACTTTTTGTAACGGCTGACGAACTTTTACATTTTCTTTCTTTCTCAAAGAGAAAACCATACTTGTAATGTTCTGAGCCAGATGAGTCTTTTCAACCAGATCCTGATCGATTAAGCTTTCATCAGCTACCGGGAAGTCTGTAAGGTGTACAGATTCACAGTTTTCTTTACCTGTTACTTTGTTCAAGTCCTGATATAACTGATCCATAAAGAACGGAGCAATAGGAGCGGATAGTTTTGCCACTACTTCAAGACATGTGTATAGAGTCTGGTAAGCAGAGATCTTGTCATCAGAGTAATCTCCTTTCCAGAAACGTCTTCTGCACAATCTTACATACCAGTTACTTAAGTTATCATTCACGAAGTTGCTGATTGCTCTTGCTACTCTTGTCGGCTCATAATCTTCATAGAAAGCTTTCACTTCCTTGATCAGAAGATTCAGCTCGGAAAGAATCCATCTGTCGATTTCAGGACGGTTTTCCACTTCTTTTTCTGAATAGTTGAAGCCGTCAACATTCGCATACAAAGCAAAGAATGAATACGTATTGTAAAGTGTTCCGAAGAACTTTCTTCTTACCTCGTCAATTCCTTCAATGTCAAACTTCAGGTTTTCCCAAGGATTTGCATTAGAGATCATATACCAACGGGTAGCATCCGGTCCGTATACTGCAAGTGTTTCGAACGGATCTACTGCATTTCCTAAACGTTTTGACATCTTTTGTCCGTTCTTATCCAGAACAAGACCGTTACTCATTACATTTTTATAAGCAACAGAATCAAACACAGCTGTTCCGATTGCGTGAAGTGTGTAAAACCATCCACGGGTCTGGTCAACACCTTCTGCGATAAAATCAGCAGGGAATGCTTTATTGTTGTCGATTAATTCTTTATTTTCAAAAGGATAATGCAATTGGGCATAAGGCATAGAACCTGAATCGAACCAAACGTCGATCAGGTCGCTCTCACGCTTCATTGCTTTTCCTGAATCAGAAACCAATACCACTTTGTCTACTACGTTTTTATGAAGATCCACAAGTTCATAGTTAGACTCAGACATATTTCCGATGATGAAACCTTTGAACGGGTTTTCAGTCATCAGTCCGGCTGCAATTGATTTTTCGATTTCGTTGTATAATTCTTCTACAGAACCGATGATCTTTTCTTCTTTCAGATCCTCTGTTCTCCAGATCGGCAATGGAATTCCCCAATATCTTGAGCGGGATAAGTTCCAGTCGTTTACATTTTCCAGCCAGTTGGCAAAACGTCCTTCTCCGGTAGCTTTTGGTTTCCAGTTGATTTCTTTGTTCAGATTAACCAGTCTGTCTTTTACAGCAGTCATTTTTACGAACCATGAATCCAACGGATAATACAATACCGGTTTGTCAGTTCTCCAGCAGTGTGGATAGGAGTGAACATATTTTTCTACTTTGAAAGCCTTGTTTTCCGTTTTCAACAGGATCGCAAGTTCCACATCCCATGATTTCTCAGGAGCTGTTCCTTCATCGTAATATTCATTTTTGATATAGGTTCCGGAGAATACCTCAGGAACATTTTCTCCTTTGATGAATCTACCCTGTAAATCTACCAATGGTACAAGGTTGTCATTTTCATCTTTTACCAACATTGGCGGGATCTCAGGTTGAGCCATTTTAGCAACTCTAGCATCATCCGCACCGAAAGTAGGCGCTGTGTGAACGATACCAGTACCATCCTCAGTTGTTACGAAATCCCCTAAGATTACTCTGAATGCATTTTCAGGGTTGTCATTTGGCGTAAACCAAGGAACTAATTGTTCATATCTGGTATCAACAAGTTTTTCTCCTGTAAACTCTTTTAAGATCTTGAAAGGAATTACTTTCGTTTCCGGAGTGTAATTGGCAAAATCTTCATCTGTACCCTCTGTATATTTCTTACCGAAAACTTTAGGTAAAAGAACGCTTGATAAAACTACTGTTACCGGTTCAAATGTATATTGATTGAAAGTTTTAACTACAACATATTCAATATCTCTACCTACAGTAAGAGCAGTATTGGATGGAAGCGTCCATGGAGTTGTCGTCCAGGCAAGGATATGTACATCTCCGTCAACATCATTGAATAATGCTGAAGAATCTTTTTTTACCTTAAACTGAGCAACAACCGTTGTGTCCGAAACATCACGATAGGTACCAGGCTGATTCAGCTCGTGAGAAGAAAGTCCTGTTCCTGCTTTCGGTGAGTAAGGTTGGATGGTGTAACCTTTGTACAACAAATCTTTGCTATACAACTGCTTCAATAACCACCAAACGGTTTCCATATATTTTGACTTGTACGTGATGTACGGATCATCAAGGTCTACCCAATATCCGATTTTCTCCGTAAGGTTATTCCATACATCGGTATAACGCATTACTGCTTCACGACAAGCTTTGTTATAGTCTTCAATAGAGATTTTTTTGCCAATATCTTCTTTAGTAATTCCTAATTCTTTTTCTACACCCAGTTCCACAGGAAGACCATGCGTATCCCAGCCTGCTTTACGGAAAACCTGCTTTCCGTTTTGAGTCTGGTAACGGCAGAAAATATCCTTCAATGCTCTTGCCATTACGTGGTGAATTCCAGGCATACCGTTTGCTGAAGGCGGACCTTCATAAAAAACAAACTCAGGATTTCCCTGACGAATCTCAACACTCTTATTGAAAGTTTTATTTTGTTTCCAAAATTCCGCTACATTCTCTGCTACGTCAATAAGGTTGAGGTTTTTGTATTCTTTAAATTGGCTCATTGTAAATATCTCAATATCGTTGATTAATTAAGTCTGCAAATTTACTAAAATTTGTCGGTTTATAATATATGTTTTATTTTGATATCATCTATTAAAAAGTTCAATTTCAGAAATATAATAAAGAAAGTGGGAGAAAGTGAATGGTGAATAGTGAATAAGTGAATTTTTAGTGACAACTTTTATGTGAAAATTCACGAAAATATTCAATAGGAGTGGGCTTTAGCCCACATGATTACTCCTTATCCATCAGCTTTAGCCGAAACTAAAAAGTATTTCTCGAATCTAAAGCATAAACATCTCAAACTTTGAGTAAAAATACATATACGGTTACTGAAAATTCGTATATTTAAATAGACCTAAACCCAAATGCTGTATGAAAATCTTCTCCAAACTGGTGCTTATTATTTGTTTCATTAATAATATCATCACATACGCTCAAAATTACCCTCAGAATTATTTCAGAAATCCACTCAACATTCCCATGCAGCTGGCTGCTAATTTCGGTGCGATCCGTACAAATCATTTTCACATGGGGCTGGATCTGAGAACCAATAGCCAGGAAAATCTGCCTGTTCTTGCAGTAGCAGAAGGTTATGTCAGCAGGATAAAAGTAGAGCGGTACGGATTTGGAAATGCTGTCTATATCACTCATCCCAACGGCTATACCACAGTCTATGCCCATTTGAACAGATACTTCAGTAAACTTGATGAATATGTAAAGGAGAGACAATACAAAGATGAAAAGTGGGAACAGGACATCACTTTTCAACCCGGGCAGTTTCCGGTGGAGAAAGGACAACAGATTGCACTGAGTGGAAACACCGGAGGATCAGCTGGCCCGCATCTGCACTTCGAAATAAGAGATACCAAAACTGAAGAATGTCTCAATCCATTACTTTTCGGTTTTTCAATTCCGGATACCATAGCACCGATTATTAGCGGGTTATATTGGTATGACCGCCGTTTCAGTACCTACGAACCTGGTGCGGACGGAACTGCAGTGAAAAAAGCAGGGAATGTCTATACTGCGAATCTCATTCAGGTTAATTCTCCGAAAATAAGTTTTGGTATTAAGGCAGTAGATAAGGCCAATCAAGGATTTAATCTTGGGATTTATAATGCAGATTTATTAATGGATGGAAAGTTGATTTACAGTTTTAAAATTGATAAAATCCATTATGATGATACCCGATACATCAACGGTTGTATAGATTATCCCAAGTTCATCAGAGATAAAATGGGAATTCAGCATTTATCCGATTTGCCGGGAATGAAACTTCAGAATTATAGCCTTCCAAACCTAACCGGGATAATCAATCTGCAGGATGAACAGATTCATAACATTGAAATAGTCCTGAAAGATACAAAGGGAAATACAAGTCGGTTAACAACAAAAATTCAGTTAAGCAAAACATCAGAAAAAATACCTTCTACGGCAAAAACGATAATGGCTAACGAAGGAAAAACGGTTACCACTGAAAGTGCAGAGATCAGTTTCAGTAAAAATGCTGTTTATGATGCCGTCAATTTCAATGCATATGAAAAACCGGATACAAATCCAAATGCAGCTTCAAATGCTATTGTTTTGCAGAATCCATATATTCCCGTTCAGGATGAATATACTTTGAAAATAAAACCGAATAGAAAATTAACCAGTGCAGAAAAAGATAAAGCTGTTATTCTTCTTGATTATGGCAGCGATAAAACCGTTGTCAAAGTAAAATGGAATGGTGATTGGGCAGAAGGAAAATTTAATAGATTGGGTACAGCGAAATTATTGACAGACAATAGTCTTCCATCTGTTTTAGCAGGCTGGGCAGAAGGAGCATTGGTGAACAGCAGTTCTTTACTCTTAAAAGGAGCAACAAACGTAGGAGATATTATTTCATTCCGGGCTGAGCTTGATGGGAAATGGCTTCGTTTTGCGCGGGTAAAAGACAATTTTGTCTACGCTTTTGATGAAAAATGTCTTAAAGGATCAGGGGCTCACACTTTAAAAGTAACCACAATCAATACTGCCGGAAATACAAACACACAAACTTTTACCTTTCGGAGATAGATAATCTTTTAATGTTTTTAATCTTTCAGTCTTGTAATTTTAAATAAATTTGCTTTTTAAAAATTAAAATCATTGGAATTTCATCCGTCAATCGAGAAAGCAGGGATTCAGGAAATCAAAATATTTCAGGAAGAAAAACTTCGTGAGCTTTTGATCTATCTTGAAACTCATTCACCCTTTTATCAGAAACTGTTCAAAGAAAATAATATCAATATTGCAGACATCCGTACGTTGGAAGATCTTCAGAAGATTCCTACCACTACAAAGAATGATCTCCAGCAGTATAATCATGATTTTTTCTGCATAACACCCGATAAAATTGTTGATTACAGTACCACTTCCGGAACATTGGGAGATCCGGTTACTTTCGGATTGTCAGATAGTGATCTTGAAAGGCTTGCATATAATGAAGCGATATCGTTCGCCTGTGCAGGAATTCAGAAAGGAGATGTTGTTCAGATGATTACCACCATAGATAAACGGTTTATGGCTGGGCTTGCTTATTTTCTGGGTTTAAGAAAAATGGGTGCGAGTGTGGTGAGAATGGGTCCTGGAATTCCGGAACTGCAGTGGGATTCTATATTCAGATACAAACCCAAATATTTGATCACCGTACCTTCTTTTCTGCTGAAAATGATTGATTATGCCGAAAAACATGGGCTAGATTATAAAAATTCCAGTGTGTATGGGGCTGTATGTATTGGCGAAAGTATCAAAAATCAGGATTTTACAGATAATATTCTTTCACAGAAAATCAAGGAAAAATGGGACATCAAACTATTATCCACCTATGCTTCTACTGAAATGAGCACTGCTTTCACAGAATGTGAATTCCAGATCGGAGGACATCACCATCCTGAACTGATCATTACAGAAATCCTGGATGACGAAGGGAATCCTGTAAAAGAAGGAGAAAGTGGTGAACTTACCATTACAACATTGGGTGTTGAAGCTATTCCTTTGTTGAGGTTTAAAACCGGAGATCTTGTAAAAGCTCATTATGAACCATGTCAGTGCGGAAGAAATACGATGAGGTTAGGACCTGTAGTAGGACGGAAACAACAGATGATCAAATATAAAGGGACAACACTGTATCCGCCGGCTATGAATGATATTTTAAATGATTTCAACAATATCTTATGTTACCAGATCGTGATTCAGGCTAACGAAATCGGGCTTGACGAAATTATTATCAAACTAAGTACTGAAGCGGAACACGAAGGGTTTGTAAATGAAGTAAGAGACCACTTCCGTGCAAAATTAAGAGTAAGTCCGAAAATTGAAATTATAGCATTCGACATTTTGTCTAAAACTGTCTTTAATCCAAACAGCAGAAAGCCAATTACTTTTATAGATTTAAGATAAAATTAAAAAATAAAGAGTCAATAGAAACTTCCTTTTATAATATCTTTGGACTCTTAAAATAAAAAGCTAATACCATATGAAAAAATTATTTTTGCTGCTTTTTTTAGCAATCACAACCACGAGCTTTGCTCAAAATAAAATTAATATTGAATCAGGAAATTTTGATTTTCTGAAAGATCAGACTGAGGTGAATGTTCAGTTTAAATTTGAAAATCCTCTTTTTCAGGCAGATAATTATACCGAAGCCCAATATCTTGAAAGGAGAAAGACTGAGACGTTAGCTAAGAAAGGCGGGGAATCCTGGAAAGAATGGGATGAAGAGTGGCAAAAGCATAAAGAATCTGTTTTTTTTGATAAGTTTATTGAAGGAATAAACGGTAAAGCGAAAAAAATAAAATTCAGTAAAGGTGCTTCGGCAAAGTACACCTTAATACTGGATACAAAGTGGATTTATGCCGGATGGACAGGATTTGTAACACAGCCTGCTAAATTATCCTCAGAGCTGATATTTGTTGAAACTGAAAACCCATCTAAAGTATTAGCTAAAGTTCAAGGTGATAAGATTGAAGGGATAGGAAGTAAAGGCAGCTATCGTATGGAATACGGAAGAATATCTGCAGCATATGAGAAAACGGGAAAAGAATTAGGAAAAGCTATTAAGGATGCTTTAAAATAAAACAAAAAACGGTCTGAATTTTTTCAGACCGTTTTTTTATGCTTGATTTTGCTGTTCCTGTTTTTCTGATTTGATCAGGTTGGCAAGATTTTTAATCGCGGTATCATGCTTTTTTACAAAAGGATTGTCTTTATTCCAGACATATCCGGCTAAAACAGCACAGATCTTTTTCTTTACATCCGGGTTTTCCGGTTGGTGGAAGAATAATTCCTGAAGATTTCCGGTATACCACTCTTTTACATAGGTTGTAAAAACGTCAACACCATATAAAATATAATCCGTGTATTCCTTCTGCCAGTTGATTTTTTCTCCTTTTAATTGTCTTAATGCCAGTTTTGCGGCCAGCATTCCGGATTCTGTGGCAAAAGCCATTCCTGAAGAGAAAACCGGGTCAAGGAATTCTGATGCATTCCCCGTTAAAGCAAATCCGTCTCCGAATAAACTTTTTACCGAGCAAGAGTAATCTTTCAGATGTCTTGGTTCAAAAAGGAAATCTACATCCCCAAAACGTTTTACATAATAATCAGAAAGAGAAATAGCTTTTCTCAAAGCTTCTGTTGTATCTCCGTTTTCAGATAATTTATCAATATATTCAGTAGGGCCTACAATTCCTAAACTTGTATTTCCGTTGGAAAAAGGAATTACCCAAAGCCATACTTCTGTTTCAATGATGTCAAAAGAAATTAAAGTTCCTTCTTCGCCCGGCTCCCTGTTGATATCGTCTACATGAGAGAAGATTGCAGAGTGAGGGGAAAGTTTTGAAGGTTTTTCAAGGTCCAGCAGACGGGGAAGTACTCTTCCATAGCCGCTGGAATCAATAACGAACTTAGCATGGATCTCTTTCGTTTCTCCATCTTTCGTTTTTACTGTAGTTACAGAATCTGTTCCGTCAAATTGTATGTCGATAACTTCAGTCTCAAATTCAAGATCCACCCCTTTATTAATGACTTCCTGAGCAAGAGTATTATCAAAATCGGCTCTCGGAACCTGCCAGGTCCAGTCCCAGCCTTCCCCGAATTTGTTGCTGAAATCAAAAATGCAGACCTCATCACCACGAAGGAAACGTGCCCCAAGCTTTTTTTCAAAGCCCATTTTGTCTAATGCAGGGAAAAGTCCGGCCTCATCAAAGTGATCCATTACCCTTGGGATTAAGCTTTCTCCGACTACCAGTCTGGGGAATTTTGTCTTTTCGACTACTTTTACGCTGACGTTATTATTCTTTAAGTACGAAGAAGACACGCATCCGGAAGGTCCGGCTCCGATTACAAGAACGTCAACAAATTCTTTGCTCATCTTTGATTTTTTATTTTAATAATAACTTTTATCTTTGCCGCAAAATTAGTGACAAATAATTAATATTTTACAAAATTATCAACTATTACTTTTAATTGATGAAAATAAATAACTTTTTAGAACTGAAAGACTTTCAAAAAATTATCATTGAGAATGAAAAAATAGAACTGGATGAATCCCTTTTATCAAGAGTGGATAAAAGTTTTCAGTTTTTAAAAGAGTTTTCAAAAAATAAAGTAATATACGGTGTGAACACAGGTTTCGGGCCTATGGCTCAATTTAAAATCAGTGATGAAGATACACACCAGCTTCAGTATAACCTGATCAGAAGTCATTCTTCAGGTATCGGGAATCCTCTGCCTGCAGAAGAAGTAAAAGCATGTATGCTGGCAAGACTGAATACCTTGTCATTAGGTAATTCAGGGGTACACCAGTCTGTGATTTACCTTCTTCAGGAGCTGATCAACAGAGATATTACTCCGCTGATCTTTGAACATGGAGGGGTAGGAGCAAGCGGTGACCTTGTTCAGCTGGCTCACCTGGCTTTGGTATTGATTGGAGAAGGAGAAGTTTTTTATAAAGGTGAAAGAAAATCTACCAAAGAAGTTTTTGAAATCGAAGGATTAGCACCGATAAAAGTAGAAATTCGTGAAGGACTTGCTTTGATGAACGGAACTTCCGTAATGTCAGGAATCGGTATTGTGAATGCTTATAAAGCGAATCAGCTTACAGATATTTCCCTTAGACTTTCGTGTGCGATCAATGAGATTGTTCAGGCTTATGATGATCACCTGTCAGAAGCACTGAACGGAACAAAAAAACATTACGGCCAGCAGAAAGTGGCAGAAAGAATGCGTGCTCACCTGGCAGACAGTAAGCTGATCAGAAAAAGAGAAGATCATCTTTATACTCATTTTGAAGAACAGGAAAAAGTATTCAAAGAAAAAGTTCAGGAATATTATTCTTTACGATGTGTTCCTCAGATTTTAGGTCCGGTATTGGATACATTGGAATATACAGAAAAAGTTCTTGAAAATGAGATCAATTCTGCCAATGATAACCCGATTATCAATGTTGAAGATCAGCATGTTTACCACGGAGGAAACTTCCATGGCGATTATATCTCTCTGGAAATGGACAAGCTTAAAATTGTGGTAACTAAACTAACCATGCTTGCAGAAAGACAGCTGAACTATCTGCTGAATGCTAAAATCAATGAAATTTTGCCTCCTTTTGTGAATTTAGGTAAATTAGGTTTCAATTTCGGGATGCAGGGCGTACAGTTTACGGCAACTTCTACTACGGCAGAAAGTCAGATGCTGTCAAACTCTATGTATGTTCACAGTATTCCAAACAATAATGATAATCAGGACATCGTTAGTATGGGAACAAACGCTGCCGTGATCTGTAGAAAAGTCATTGAAAATGCCTTTGAAGTATTGGCCATTGAAGCTATTACAATCATCCAGGCTGTTGAATATCTTGGGTTTCAGGATAAGGTTTCATCATCTACAAAAGAGCTGTATGACGAAATCAGAAAAATTATTCCTGCTTTCTCAGACGATATGGTCATGTATCCGTATCTGGAGGAAGTAAAGAAATATCTGAAAGGAATGTAACTATTGGTTGCCGTGAATTGTCTTTTAAAGAGAAGCATCCAACATCAACTAAAAAAAACTAAAAACGATATAAACACTAACGCATGAAATGTGCAATTGTAACAGGTGGCTCCAGAGGAATCGGGAGAGCAATCTGTATAAAACTGGCTGAAGAGAAAAACTATCACATCCTTATCAACTACGCTTCAAACGAAACGGCAGCCAACGAAACCTTGGCTAAAGTGAAAGAATTGGGTGCTACCGGAGAAATCCTTAAATTTGATGTAGGAAATACCGAAGAAACACAAGCGGTTTTAACGGAATGGCAGGAGAGAAATCCTGATGCCGTGGTAGAAGTGATCGTTAACAATGCCGGAATCACAAGAGATGGTCTTTTTATGTGGATGCAGAAAGAAGACTGGAACAGTGTGATCAATACAAGTCTTGACGGATTCTTTAATGTAACCAATTTCTTTATCCAAAAGCTGCTTCGTAACAAATACGGAAGAATTATCAATATGGTTTCTGTATCCGGAGTAAAAGGAACAGCAGGGCAGACGAATTATTCCGCTGCAAAAGGTGCATTGGTAGGCGCTACAAAAGCTCTTGCCCAGGAAGTTGCCAAAAGAAATGTTACCGTAAATGCCGTAGCGCCTGGTTTCATCAAAACAGATATGACTCAGGAATTCAATGAAGACGAACTGAAAGCAATGATTCCTGCCAACAGATTCGGAGAAGCAGAAGAAGTGGCGGATCTTGTAGCATTTTTAGCATCTAAAAAATCTTCCTACATTACAGGAGAAGTGATTAATATTAACGGAGGAATTTATTCATAACATGGAAAATAGGGTTGTAATTACCGGAATGGGAATTTATTCCTGCATCGGGACGTCTTTAGAAGAGGTCAGGGAATCCCTATATCAAGGAAAATCGGGTATTGTTTTAGACCAGGACAGAAAAGAATTTGGTTTCAGGTCCGGCCTTACAGGAGTAGTTCCGAAACCCGATCTGAAAAACCTTCTAAACAGACGCCAGCGTGTCAGCATGGGAGAAGAAAGTGAGTACGCTTATCTTGCGACTATGGATGCTTTAAAACAGGCAAATCTGGACGAAGAGTTCTTAGATGCTCATGAAGTGGGGATTTTATACGGAAATGACAGCGTTTCCCAGGCAGTCGTAGAATCTATTGATATTGCAAGGGAAAAGAAAGATACAACATTGATGGGATCGGGAGCGATCTTCAAATCAATGAATTCAACGGTAACGATGAACCTTTCTACGATTTTTAAACTGAAAGGAATCAATCTTACCATAAGCGCAGCATGTGCAAGCGGTTCCCATTCATTGGGACTGGCTTATATGATGATTAAAAATGGTTTTCAGGAAATGATTATCTGCGGCGGAGCTCAGGAGACCAATAAATATTCCATGGCGAGCTTTGACGGACTGGGAGTATTCTCAGCCAGAGAAGATGAGCCTGCAAAGGCATCCAGACCTTTCGATGCAGAAAGAGACGGATTGATTCCAAGCGGTGGAGCAGCCAGTCTGATTGTTGAAAGCTTAGAATCTGCACAAAGAAGAGGAGCACCTATCATCGCAGAAATTATCGGGTATGGTTTCTCTTCAAACGGAGGTCACATTTCAACACCCAATGTAGATGGACCGGCTCTGGCAATGGACAGGGCATTAAAACAATCAGGATTAAAATCTTCAGATATCGATTATATCAATGCTCATGCTACTTCTACTCCGATTGGGGATGCGAATGAGGCAAAAGCCATTTATGAGATCTTCGGCAGCGAAGTTCCGGTAAGTTCTACCAAATCTATGACCGGACATGAGTGCTGGATGGCAGGTGCAAGTGAAGTGATCTACTCCATTCTGATGATGCAGAACAATTTTGTTGCTCCCAATATTAATCTGGAAAACCCTGATAGTGAAGCACAAAAGATAAATTTAGTCGCAAAAACAAAAAATCAAAAAATTGATGTATTTTTGTCAAATTCTTTTGGGTTTGGGGGAACCAATTCTGCACTAATAGTTAAAAAATTTGATTAAAAACATGGAAAGGGAAAAAATTGTTGCTATCGTTAATGATTTTCTGGTAAACGAATTCGAGGTAGACGGAGACGAAATCAGTAATGATGCCAACCTTAAAAATACACTGGGCTTAGACAGCCTGGATTATATCGACATGGTAGTCGTGATTGAATCCAATTTCGGGGTGAAATTAGGAGAAGCAGATTTCAAAAAAATGGTAACATTTGATGATTTCTATACAACGATTGAAAACAAGATTGCTGAAAAAAACGCATAGTTATTGAGTAAATCTTTATTCTATAAAAATGAGCCAATGTAATAATATCACGGTGATCCGGTAATGGACACTTAAAAAAGATATTATTACATTGGTTCTCTGCTATATTAAATTCTATATATGAACAAGTGGAAAGGTAAATCTAAAGGAACAGTACTCGGATACAGGATATTCGTCTGGTGTATTAGAAATATCGGGATCAGAAGTTCATATGGGGTGCTGTATTTTGTCGCAGCCTATTATTCACTGTTTCAGAAGAAAAGTAACCAATATATCCATTATTATTTTCAAGAAAGACTGAACTACGGATACTGGAAATCCAAAGCTTCTATCTTTAAAAGCTACTTTACTTTCGGAAAAGTTCTGATTGATAAAACTGCAATTTCTGCCGGGCTCAGAGAAAAATATACCTATGAATTTGACGGTATTGAGAATCTGAGAGATCTTTTAGCCGCTAAAAAAGGTGGCGTACTGATCAGTGCCCATATCGGTAATTTTGAGATTGCGGAACATTTCTTTGCAGATATTGATTTTGAATGTCAGATCAATCTTGTGACCACCGATCAGGAAGTTACCGTAATCAAAGAATATCTGGAAAGTGTTGCTGTAAAAAAGAGCAATATCAAGTTCATCTATGTAAAAGAAGACATGTCTCATATCTTTGAAATCAATCAGGCTTTGTCCAATAATGAACTGATCTGCTTTACCGGAGACCGTTATTTTGAAGGTTCCAAATACCTGGAAGCCAAACTGCTGGGAAAAAGTGCAAAATTTCCGGCTGGTCCGTTTTTGATCGCTTCTAGATTAGGTGTTCCGGTAGTATATGTTTATGTGATGAAAGAGAATAATCTTCATTACCATCTGTATGCAAGAGTGGCACAGAATATAAAGAATCGTGATTCACAGGGGCTTTTACAGTCTTATGTTGACAATCTTGAAACCATGGTTAAAAAATACCCGCTTCAATGGTTTAATTATTTTGATTTTTGGGATGATGTTGATTAATTTTTCTATTTTTATCCCATAAAAAACGAATAAAAACTAAAAACCATTAAGATGTACTGTGATTTAAGAGAACCGATAAAATTTCTATGCTTACTTTACTAAAATAAGCTTTAAATATCTTAAATTCCTGTTTCTTAATTATTAAAAGCACATTCTCTTTTGAAGAAAGCATACGACATACTTGTAATCGGCAGCGGATTGGGAGGTCTTGTTTCAGCTCTTATTTTAGCGAAAGAAGGTCTGAAAGTGTGCGTTCTCGAGAAAAATAATCAATACGGAGGAAATTTACAGACCTTTTCACGTGACAAACTGATTTTTGATACCGGAGTCCATTATCTTGGAGGGTTATCCCAGGGGCAGAATCTAAACCAGTTCTTTTCCTATCTTGAAATCATGGATGATCTTGAACTTCAGCTGATGGATGAAGACGGCTATGACAGAATCAGTTTCGGAGAGGATGAAATAGAATATCCGCATGCTCAGGGCTACCAGAATTTTGTAGAACAGCTTTCAAAGTATTTTCCTGAAGAAAAAGAAAACCTTGAAAATTACTGTGAAGAAATTCAATACGTATGCAGCCAGTTTCCAAGGTATCATGTGGTGGGAAAAGATAATTACAACGAAGAAATCCTCCATCTTAATACCAAAAGATTCATTGAATCTGTTACTCAGAATAAAAGGCTTCAGTCGGTTTTACTGGGTTCGAATTTTTTATATGCCGGAGATTCCGAGAATGTTCCTTTTTATGTCCATGCTTTGACGGTAAATTCTTATATCCAAAGCGCTTACAAATGTGTGAAAGGAGGAAGCCAGATTTCTAAACTTTTGATCAGAAAACTTCGGGAATATGGAGCAGAGGTCCACAAGCACTCGGAAGTTTCCGAATTTGTTTTTAATGAAAATAATACACTGGTCTCCGTAAAAACAAAAACGGGAAAAGAATATACTGCCAAACAGTTTATTTCAAATATAGAAATCCGTTCTACTATTAAGCTTATCGGAGAGGAAAGACTTAAGAAATCCTTTCTGAACAGGGTGCTGAGCTGGAAGCCGGTTTCATCGTGCTTTAGTATTTATCTTGTTTTAAAACCTCAGTATCTTCCGAATTTTAATTACAACAGATATCACTATTCATCAGAAGATCTGGTCTGGAATGCATTCCGGTACCGAAAAGAAGCGTGGCCGGAAACCTATATGCTTTCTTCCACACCTTCAAAGCACCATCCTGAATTTGCCGAAAGTCTCACCGCAATATCTTACATGGATTTTGATGAGGTTAAAGAATGGGAGAATACTTTCAATACTGTTGCCGATGAGCATGAAAGAGGAAATGCCTATGAAAGATTTAAGCTTGAAAAAACGGAAAAAATGCTTGACGTTCTGGAAAAGAAAATTCCGAATATAAGGCATGCCATTAAAACCATATATACTTCTTCTCCGTTATCCTACAGGGACTATATCGGGAATTGTGAAGGAAATATGTACGGATACATGAAAAGCTCGGAAAACCCTCTTAAAACCATGGTTTCTCCCCGTACCAAAATTGACAATCTTTTTCTTACCGGACAATCCGTGAATATGCATGGGATCTTAGGCGTTACGATCGGAGCTTTTAATACCTGTGCCGAAATTATTGGAAAAGAAACGATAGACATGCGGCTGACCCAAATGATTAATAAAAACTAACGTGAAAAAAACTAAAACCATATATTCATCTTACAAAAGAATTTTTCTTTATCTCACTTTTTGTGTTTTCCTCACATCCTGTGGAATCTCAAAGTCTATCAAACATATTCCTGAGGTAAAGCAATATGCTCTGGAGATCCCGAAAGTAAACCAGATCAATGACAGTACTTTTAGTTACAATCAGAATTATCTTACCAAAAATAAACAGCAGCTCTGGGAACTTTATATTAAAGGAAATCCGCTGCAGCTGGGATATAATAGTGGTGCATTGACCCAAAGCTTAATGCAGAAGCAGGAAGGTATTTTCTTTTCAAAAGTGGAAAGTTTTGTACCATCAAAATTCAAACAAGGACTGCTGAGAGGTTTTTTAAAATGGTACAACAGAAAAATGTACCTCAATGTAAGAGAAGACTATCAGGCAGAATTATATGGCTTGTCACAGTATTCATCTGATCAGTATGATTTTATTGCGCCTAAATATTTAAGAAACCTTTATCTGCACGGAGCTCATGATATAGGACATGCAATGCAGGACCTTGCTATGGTAGGCTGTACCTCTCTTGCGGTATGGAATGAAAATACTGAAGATGGAGATCTGCTGATCGGTAGAAATTTTGATTTTTATGTGGGCGATGATTTTGCTAAAAATAAGTTGGTAGAATTTGTTCAGCCCGAAGAAGGAATTCCATACATGTCAGTAAGCTGGCCCGGAATGATTGGTGTAGTGTCCGGAATGAATAAAGAAGGAATTACAGTGACGATTAACGCCGGGAAATCAAAAATTCCTTTAACGGCAAAGACTCCTATTTCCCTTGTTACAAGAGAGATTTTACAGTATGCTAAAAATATAGAAGAAGCCATTGCCATTGCTCAAAAAAGAAAGGTATTTGTTTCAGAATCTATCCTTGTAGGAAGTGCGGCTGATAAAAATGCAGTTATTATTGAAGTTTCACCTAAGAATTTCGGGGTATACAGAGTACAAAATATAAGCAGAGTACTTTGTACCAATCATTTCCAGTCTGAAGCTTATAAAGATGACAAAAGGAATCAGAAACAGATTGAAGAAAGCCACTCAGAATACCGTTATGAAAAACTTCAGGAGCTCTTGCAGGAAGAAAAAAAAATCACCCCGGAAAAGATGGCTTCTATTTTAAGAAATAAATCCGGACTGAAAGATCAAAGTATCGGTTATGGAAATGAAAAAGCACTTAATCAGCTATTGGCTCACCATGCCGTTATATTTTCACCTCAGAAAAAATTGGTTTGGGTTTCTTCCAATCCTTATCAGCTGGGAGAATTTGTTTGTTATGACCTTAATGAGATTTTTTCCGGTAAGCCATTATCACAAAGTCTGCTGGCGAAAACAGACTTGAATATTGCAAGAGATCCATTTGCCGACTCTCAAGAATTTCAAAACTATGAACTGTCCAAAATGTACGGTAAAGAGATCACTGAAGCAGCTGACGATAAAAAGACGTTGTTGACAGATAATGTCATCCAATCCTATAAGGCTATGAACCCTGATTTTTGGCTGGTCTATTATCAATCCGGAAAATACTATTTTAGCAAAAAAGAATATTCAAACGCAAAAATTGAATTTGAGAAAGCTTTGGCTAAAGAAATAACGACGGTTCCCGACAGAAAAAATGTTGAAAAATACCTGAAGAAAACTTTAAAGAAACTGAAATGATCCCCAGATATATAAAACTACTGTTCTGCATTCCCTTTGTTATTATCATCTGCCATTCAGTATACTTGTGTACAGTTTATAGTTCAATTCCTGACATTATCCCTATTCACGGGTACGGAAATATGAAAGATATTGATGGAAGTAAAATATTTGTAGTGTTTCCTGTACTGATGAATTTAGCTGTACTTATTTTTATCTGGCTGATCATCAGAAGACCGGATAAAATAAAGTTTACTTTTGAAATCAGCGACGAAGAAAAAGAAAAAATATACCATATCACCCAGTTGGCTCTTGTAATTATTGCGATATTTGTTACCATAATGATGACGCCACTATCATTTTATGATGTGGTTTATAAATAATTGATTATGAAAAAACTTTTAACCTTATTATTTACTTTACACGCTCTGTTATCATTTTCCCAGGACAGAAAAGAAATCGGAAATGCTTTCATTAAAGCTTTGCTTGTAGATAAAAATGCGGAAAAAGCACACTCTTATTTCGATCCTTCCGTAGCCGGACAAATTCCTGTGGATCAGCTTAAAGCCATTCCAGAGCAGCTTCAGGGCCAGGTTGGAGGTTTAAAAAATATCCTTGAAGTAAATAATGAAGGAAATATCTATTATTACTATTCTGAATTTGAAAAAGAAAAACTGGATATTCAACTAACTTTTGGAGACAATAATAAAATGCTGGGCTTCTTTTTAGTTCCGCATAAAACATTTGAAAAAAGAGATGATAAAACAGAACTCAAAATAAAGAGTGATGCCGTTGAACTTAATGGGACGCTTTTGGTTCCCCCTTCCAATAATAAAAAGAGACTGGTGATTTTCGTTCACGGTTCCGGAGCGCATGACAGAGACGAAACCATTGGGGAAAACAAGCCGTTTAAAGACATAGCAGAATACCTTTTAGCCAACGGAATTGCTTCCTACCGATATGATAAAAGAACCTATTCTTATCCTGAGACATTTAATGAAAAATCTACTGTAGAGGAGGAAACCATTAATGATGCCGTAAACGCAGCTCTTTATTTTAAAAATAATACTGATTATAAAGGCTATCAGATTATCATTCTGGGACACAGTCAGGGAGCGTATATGATGCCGAAAATTGCAGAAAAAGCTCAGGTTTCGAAATATATTTTTATGGCTGGAAATGCAAGACCATTACAGGATATATTGGTGGAGCAGTATGAGTACCTTCATTCTTTAGATCCGGCTAAAGTACCTGCTGAGGCTGTTCAGGAAGTAAAAAAACAGGTAGCATTTTTAAATTCATCTAAATTTAATGTAAGCTCACCATCATCAGAACTTCCTTTGGGACAATCTGCTGCCTACTGGAAATATTTAAAAGATTACAATCAGCTTAACGAGGTTAAAAAAGTAAAAGCTCCCATGTTTTTTGCACAAGGAGGAAGAGATTATCAGGTGACTGAAAAAGATTTTAATCTTTGGAAAGAAACATTAAAAAATGATAAGACAGCCGTATTTAAGTTGTATCCTGCATTAAGCCACTTATTCATTGCCGGTTCCGGTAAGCCATCTCCAAAAGATTATGAAACAAAAGGAAAAGTGGACGAACAGTTTTTAAAAGATTTGCTTCAGTTTATTTCGCAATAAGACTTAATATTCTTTTAATCAGCAGTATTATCCTGTTGATCTTTATAAATAAATTAAATAGACGTTTAGATTTTAATAAATAAACCACTAATTATAGAGTTATTGTGTTTTTTTTACATTGTTGAAATTTTGAAATTCTCTGTATTTTTAATTTTTTTTTAATCATTTATCTTAAAATACTCCATTTGTTTATGTAATATTTGTTTTGTCCGTCTTTTTCTTGTTTTTATATATGCTATATTTTTTATTGCGTGTATTAAATATGAAGCAATGAAAAAAACAAAATTTACTCTTAAACTTTTAGTATTGGGTTTCTTTTCAGGATTTGGAATGATCTCAGCACAAAAGTACGAACAGATTATTACCAACTATTTCAACTCTGAGAAAACGTCTTTTCAAAGGATAGATGAAAAGTTGAAGACGTTTACTGTCATCAATGTAGATCCTTCAAAAAGTTTGAAAGGTGATATTGTAGGAATACAGCAAACCGTTAATGGAATTCCTGTTTTTGGAAGCTCTGCTAATGTATTAATCAGGGATGGAAAAGTATTAAGCCTTGCTGATACGTTTATTAGAGTGTATCCAACCTCCGTTAAAGGAAAAGAGAATGACAAAAAAGAACTGTTAGTTGCAGAAACCATTAAAAAACTTAATGGGAAGCATACTGTAAAAGATGTTGATGGAAAAGAAAAACCAACTCATATAAAGACAGTTTACGTTGCAAAAGGTGGTGAGCTGGTTCTGGGATATCAGTTCTATGTTGAAGAAAAAGAGTCCAGTAATGTATGGAACACTATTGTCAGTACAGAAGATGGTACTATTTTATATCAGGAAAATACTACTTTATCATGCCGTTTTCACGACGAAGCTTATGATCACCACTCCGAATCACAGCTAGAGCATCTTCCACCAGTTCTTTCCTCTGCTGAAGCTGCTGCAAACCTGCAGAAACCTGCCAACTTTGTATTAACACCAGATAATGCTACTTATAACGTATTTGCATTCCCTGCAGAAGCCCCCACATTCGGTAGCAGAACACTTCTTACTAATCCCTGGGATCTGACCGCTTCACCCGAAGGCTGGCACTCTGATGGCACTAATCATTACACGATTACAAGAGGTAATAATTCATTTGCCTATACAGATGAGAACAACCTCAATACACCACAGTTTTATCCGGATGGAGGAACAAACCGAGCATTTGACTTTCCATTGGATGTAACAGCACCCCATACTACTTATACGTCGGCAGCTGTGACTAATCTATTCTATAATACAAATAAAATGCATGACGTATTTTATAAATTTGGTTTTACAGAATCTGCAAGAAATTACCAGGTAAACAATTTTGGAAACGGAGGTGCCGGTAACGACCCTGTTCTGGCAGAATCAAGAGATGGCGGTGGTACTAATAATGCCAACTTTAGCGCGGGAGCTGATGGTACAAGCGGAAGAATGCAGATGTACCTTTTCTCGCCTAGTGGAGGGATAAGATATCTTTATTATAATGCACCATCAACATATACCTCCAGAACTCCGGCTGCTACTACTGCAAGTTTTGGACCTCAGATTATGGGTAATCCTCCTGTAACAGGAGATCTTGCCCTTTCAACGCCGGCTGACGCATGTACTGCAGTCACCCCGGGAAGTCTTACAGGAAAGATCGCTGTGGTAAATGCTGCAGGATGTGCTTTTACTATCAAAACAAAGAATTTGCAAAATGCAGGAGCAGTAGGGGTTATACAATACCACCCGTATAGCAATACTCCGATAACAATGTCAGGAACGGATACTACGATTACAATTCCAACCATTATGGTGGGGATGACAGAAGGCCAGTTTCTGGTAAATGATCTGACTAACGGTATTGTTGGCAATGCAACAATCAAAACCACCGCAGTTTATAAAGATGGAAGCTTAGACAACGGAGTCATCAGCCACGAATTTGGACATGGTATTTCTAACCGACTTACCGGAACAGGAGATTCGTGCTTGTATTTTGTTTCATCAAATGAACAAATGGGGGAAGGATGGTCTGATTTCTTTGCTTTGATGATGACAACCAGACCTGGAGATACTTCTTCTATAGCCAGAGGTATAGGAACTTTTGTTTCAGGACAAGCTACCACCGCAGGAGGAATCAGACCTGCAAAATATTCCCCTGATTTTGCAATCAATAATTATACTTACGGGCGTACAAACGGCATGAAAATAAACTCAAGTGTCTCGGGAACCCCTATTACAATACCAGATGTTCATAGTATTGGATTTATCTGGGCAAGTATGCTCTGGGATCTTAACTGGAAGTATGTAGAGAAGTATGGGTATAACAGTAATGTTCTGGCAGATCCTAACAGCGGAAGTGCAAGAGTTTTACAGCTGGTAGTGGATGCTCTTAAATTACAGCCGTGTAACCCAACGTTTGCTCAGGGCAGAGATGCTATTCTTGCTGCTGATCAGGCTTCCACAGGAGGAGAAAATAAATGTATGATCTGGAATACATTCGCTAAAAGAGGATTAGGAGTTAATGCATCTGCAGGGGCCCTTAATGGTTTAGCAATGGGTTCAAATCAACCTTTACCGGAAATGAGTGATCAGGTAGAAGACTTTACAGTTCCTGCAGAATGTGCATTGGCCGTAAAAGAAACTGATAATTCTAAAGGAATATCGATCTATCCGAATCCTGTAAGAAATGAATTCATGATAAAAACCCCATCCGATATGAAACTATCAGGAATTACTACGGTTTCTATCTTTGACTTTACAGGAAAGCTTATCTCTAAAGAAAATATCAATCTTAACAAGCAAAATACCGTCAATGTACAAAAACTAATCAATGGAGCTTATATTGTGAAAGTGAGCAATAACTCAATTGATTACTCTCAAAAGATAATTGTTTCTAAATAGGACTAATTTATTGTGTGATAAGCCTGGAACATTGTCCGGGCTTTTTTAGTTGTTTTCCGGGCTTACTTTATTCAAAAACAAAAAAGAAGCTATCCCTGCAAGAGCAGAAAGTGTGATACTTAAAATAAAACTACCGATTACATATTGGAGAAGATTGTTCTTAATGAGCTCAAAGTTTAAATCCTGACTTAAAATATCACTGTTACCGCTTACAAACGGTGCTCCCAGAAAAAGAGAAGCCGCAATGATAAAGGGAATAAAAGGTGGAAGACTTACATTGGATGCTACAAAGGCTAGTACTTTGTTGAGTTTGAAAAGTACAGATAAACTGATAACCAGAAGCGTCTGGAATCCCCAGAAAGGCGAAAGCCCTATAAAAACTCCCAGTGCTATAGAAAATGCTTTGGTACGGTTGCTCCCGTCACTTTCTAAGACATCTTCCTGTATGAATCTTTTAAAGCTTTTTTTTTTGAAATTATTCACGAAGTTTCTCGGAATAATATAAAATAAAGTAATCGTTACCAGAATTGTATTCAGAATACTGATCCTTGTAAAATCTTTGAAAGGTCTGAAATGTGAAACACGTTCTGCCGGATCATACAAAACCTTGATCGGAACATTTTTTACCGGAACATGTCTCCATGCGGTTCTTACAATGATCTCGATCTCAAATTCAAATTTTGGGGTAAAATATTTCTTTGGAATTTTATGTAAAGGATAAAGTCTGTAGCCGGATTGTGTATCTTCCAGCTTGATTCCGGTTTCAAACCAGAACCAGAAATTGGAAAAACGGTTTCCGAAACTGCTTTTCTTAGGAATACCATCCTGAGACATATTTCTGTTTCCGATCAGAAGAACGTCCTCTTTTTCCTGAAGAAGAGCTTCTACAAATACCGGAATGTCATCCGGATAATGCTGGCCATCCGAATCAATAGTGATGGCATAATCATATCCTGACTTCTTTGCTGCTCTAAAACCTGTTTTAAGACCGTTTCCTTTTCCTTTGTTCTCCGGAAGGGAAATAACCATAATCTGAGGATATTGAGAAAGAATCTGTACCGTAGAATCTGTGGAACCGTCATTCACCACAATAATACTTTCGGTGTAATCGAGAACACCGTCAATAACCCTTTTCAGAGTTTTTTCATTATTGTAGGTAGGTATTAAAATGCATATCTTCTTTTCAGAAATAGCATTTTGTACTGCAGCAAGGAACATTTTTTTATTTTAAAGTGGCTTTTTCTGCCTCTGTCATAGTTTTAGATTGTGTTGCAAACCTTTTGATATAGCCTTTCAGGGCTGTATTCTGTTTGCTGTAATTATTCAACAGGAAAGCTTTATCATCCTTCAGGCTTCCACGGTATCCCACAATCTTTGGAATATTTTCCTGAACACTCATTCTTATCAGACGAAGTTCTGCATTATTAGGATTACTTTTGATCACCGCTTCAAGACTTGTAGCTCCTGTTTTTACAAGAGATTTTCTATTACTTTTAGCAATTTTTGCCTCCATAATCTTTGCTGCTGCTTTATATCCTACAGTTACTGCATCAGAACCGGATTGCTTTTCTGCAGTATCAATAAAGTTTTGAGTATTGCTGTTAGATTCATTGGCTTTAGCATAGCTATTTCTCAGGGTTTCAAGATCAGACTGAAAGAGAAAAACAAATGCTGCAAAGAATGATAAGATTAGTTTCATGAGGGTAATTTTTTATAGCTTACAGACATTTTCAATGCAATAGTCTCGCCAAAAGAAGTGGTATTCTTTACTTTAACATCTTCTTCATTTTCAGCAATATCAAGGTGCAGTATCAGATCAGGGGTTTCAAAAGGATTGATAATCGCCATGAATTTTACATTGGATGCTGTTTTCAGAAACAATTTTGAACCTGTAAATTCTTCAGTGAGCTCCTTAATAATCTGCATCATGCAAACACCGGGAGTTACCGGATTTCCGGGGAAATGTCCTTTGAAAATATCATGGTCCTTATTAAGATGAATGTGAGCAGTAAACTTTCCGTCTTCTGTCTTATCGTATGATGTTAAAGTATAAAAGTCTGTAAGAATGGTTTGCATGATCTTATTTTTTAAGATTAAATGTACAATACACTTCGGTTGAAAACAATATTTGTACGTTGTACAGTCTTTCCTGTCGGAAATTACTCTGTTTCGGTTATTTGAAATAGTTTTATATTGATCCTAAAATCTTTGTGCTGTAAGTTTAAGCTATCCGCGAAGATAGGTTTTTTTGCATCAAAAGTAAAATCGATTTTTTCCTTATTATTTTTCGTGTAAATAATCTGTTTCAGTAAACCGTTTTCCTTGTTGAAGAATAAATAATAGCTTTTATTCTCAATTTTGGAAAGAAAGATTTTAGCATTGTCATTCTCAAAACTTTCGCTTACCGGGTATTGTCTTTTCAGAAGCTGCTGGAAGTCGTTTTTCAGGAAGTTGATGACTATTTTTTTATCCAGATCAGGAAGTACATAAGTCAGCTTGAAATTATTGTCAGAAACTTCAAAATCAATCAGTTTATTCCCAAAATCTGAAGTTAATGCCACACGATGCGTTGTTTCATTCAGTTTTTTGATGATCAGAATACCACTTATATGGTTTTTATAAATATCCATCTGACATTTGTAAACGTAATCTTCACCGGAGGAGAAGTATAAGTTTTCCACTAGCTTTTCAGAAGAGGAAACAGGTTGTACTTCCGTTAACTTATACGTTTTACAGGAAACAGCCAGGATCAGAATCAGGCTATAAAGTAAACTCTGACGCAGGAATGGAAGCATTGATCTTGGTATTTTTGAAAACAATATTGGTTGTATCTCCGGAAGCTTCAGTCATATTCACCTGTGAAACCGTTGATTGGTTCTTTGGGAAAAACAGCTCAATCTGTTTGATGTATTTCAACAGCTGGGAAGTTTTGGGAATAAACTTTGCCACATTGTAATTTCCGCTCTTAAAATAGGTTACGGTAAACTCGGGATCATTGAACATGGTTCCGTTTGAGCTTCCTACAATCAGCTTATTGATTTTTTCAAATGTTTTACTCTTAGCATCTACAGAAGATTTTTTCCCCTGATCATTGATGAAAATTTTATTGCTTTTAAAAACAATGCTGTACTGATATGGTTTGGTGTATTTCCAGCTCAGCATATTGGGTGTCTGCAAAGACATTTTTCCATAGGTAACAATACTTTTATCCAGAAAATCCATTTTTTTTGTCTGGGTAAAATCACTCTGCAACGTTTTAATTTCTTTCGTTTCTGAAGAAACCTTTGATACAAATGCTTTGGCTTCAGCTCCTGACATAGGTGTGCTTTGTGCAAAAAAGAAACCGGAAACCAGTAAGAACACTCCGAAAGCTATATTTTTAATCATTTCTATTTGAATTTATCACTGTATCAACAGTAAAGGTTGTATATTTTTTATCCTTCAAAAATACTAATAAATTGGCCAGCACACGAAACGTCTTTTCCGAGGTATCGTGAAGGAGGATAATACTTCCTTTTTTCAGGCCTTTGGTTACTCTGTTGTATATTTTATTTTCATCGTCAATGATGGTATCCAATGATCTTACATTCCATCCGATGCTGTCTTTATTGATCTTTTTGATTGCTTTTGCAATATTGGGATTTGTCACCCCAAAAGGTGGTCTGTAGAGATTGGTCTTAATATTTCCCACATTTTTCATGATCTTATCACACTTTTCAATCTCCTCAATCATTTTTAAAGTTGATAAAAATCCGGTAGAATTAGAATGTGATAAGGTATGATTACCAATTATATGCCCTTCTGCAATAATTCTCTGAAATGTCTCAGGATATTTTTCAATCTGTTTCCCGATACAGAAAAAGGTTGCCTTTATCTGATGCTCTTTAAGTAGGTCTAAAAACTTTGGCGTAAATTCAGTGGGACCGTCATCAAACGTAAGAGCCACTTCCTTGATTTTAGTACGTTTATGAGTAATGCTGTTAACAAAATATCCCAGTTCAATATCAAATGAACCCCAGACAACCACTGCAGAAAAAGCAAAAAAACAAAACAGATATACCCAAACACTTCCGTGGAACGCATAAATAAAAACGTTGCAGAAAATATAGAACAGGATGAAGGGATAATGTTTCATTGCTGATTGTTTTTTATTGTTAAACTTCTTGAATTTATACCCATTTTGTCATTTTGAGTGTAGCGAAGCGGAATGAAAAATCTGTCATATAAAAGCAGAGATTCTTCCTTCGTCAGAATGACAGCAGCACTGTTTTTATTACTTCTCTTTAATTAAGCTTTTTCCAGTAATACCAAACTATGATCATCACCCGCCAGATGGTTGTAAAGAAGTACATTCTTTATACTTTCCTTTTTCTCAGCATTGATCATCATTACTTCCGGAATCTGCTGTTCCTTCAGGATATGGCAGGCTATGAAAGTTGAGAAACCACTTGCTGTGTTGAATTCACCACTTAAATGTTTATAATACAGCTGTGCGGAATCCGGAAGGATATCCATTGCTTTTTTATAGTAAATATCTGAATCGGTATCTCCGCTGAATCCTAAAATAACAGCATCAATATCATGGTTTGAAAGGTTATTACTGACTAAGAAATTCTGGATAAAATCCTTTACTTCATTCAATTCAACCTTATTGCTGATGTGGATATTTTTAAGCCTGGCGTAAGACTTTTCGGTCTTATCTTTTCCTATAACGAAAAAACTGGCACCTTCACCCCAGATGACTCCGTTGGTATTGGAATTCAGATAATCTGCGGGAAGATCTGCTTCTTTTTTTATGGTATTATTTAAGCAGTAAAGCTCCATTGTTCTGTCCGTCTGCTCATCTGTGGAACCTACCAGAACATTTTCTGCTTCTCCGTCATTGATCTGAAGCTGAGCGTCCAGTAATGAAAACTCCAGTGAAGAAGATGTATTTACATAGGTAAAGTTGTACGCATGGCATTGTAATCCCAGAGCAATCTGTCCTGCTACCGTATTGTGGGTAGACTGGATAAAAAAGGTAGGAGTAAGAAATTCTTCATGATTGTCAATCACGTTTTTCAGAAACTTTTCAGAATCCTGTGAACAGCCCATTCCTGTTCCTACAATGATAGCGTCAGGTTTTTCAACTCCTGCTTCTTTTAATGCGTGGTGTGATGCGACAGAGCTCATTTTTACCGTTTTGGACATTCTTCTGATCATGGCTGGCGGAATGAACTCTTTGTAATTAGGTTCTATTGCTTTAATAATGTTTGAAGAATTCTCAAAACGAAGGTTCTGAAGAATATTTTCGTTTAAAGTGTCCTGAACTGAGATACAGGATGCACTGTTGATGTATACTGCACTCATGATTTTGAGAAAATTAAGGTGGAACAGTTTCCTCCAAATCCAAATGAGTTGGAAAGTACATGATTGATGTTTTTCTCTTTCAATTCGGTAACAGGAGTAAGGTCGAACTCTTCCATTTTTGTTTTAAAATTCAGGTTTGGGAAGATGACACTGTTTTGCATGGCTAAAACTGAAAATACAGCTTCAATTCCTGCTGCTGCGGCCAGAGTATGTCCTGTAAATGCTTTTGTAGAGCTGAATTCAGGAACTTTGTTTTCCCCGAAGATTCTGATCATGGCAATTCCCTCAGATAAATCATTATTGGGAGTAGCAGTTCCGTGAACGTTGATATAATCTATATTTTCTTTTTCCAGTCCGGAAATTTTCAGGGCTTGCTGCATCGCTAAAAATGCACCCTGTCCGTTGTCTGACGATGCCGTCTGATGGTGTGCATCATTGGCATTCCCATATCCGGAAAGATAGGCAAGAACTTTTTTATTTTCTTTTTTGACCATTTCTTCAGATTCAAGAACTAAGAAAGCCGCAGCTTCCCCAAGATTCAGTCCTTTTCTGTTGTTGTCAAAAGGAGTGTTATAGGAATCTGTAAGAATCATCAGAGTATTGAAACCGTTCAAAGTAAATTTTGAAAGAGAATCTGTTCCCCCGACAATCACACGATCCAAAACTCCGTTTTTAATCAGTTTTGCACCCATCATAATAGCATTGGCTGCCGAAGAACAGGCTGTACTGATGGTAGAAACCATGCCTTTTAGTCCCAGATAACCGGCAATAGCCAGTGAAGAATTTCCGGCATCATGGGCGTCAATATATTTTTGCTTTTCAGGAAAGTCTTCGTAAGAGTAGAAGTACTTTTCAGTGATATCCATTCCGCCTACACTGGTAGAAGAGATCAATCCGGTTCTGTATCCATTGATATCTGAAATTCCTGCACTTTCTACAGCTTCTTTTGCAGCAATCATTCCCAATAAAGAAGTTCTTGTCACATTATTGTCTTCATCAAGCTGAAGTTTCTCTGCAAGTTCTTCGTTGGATAATTTTATTTCACCCGTTTTAATGGCTCCCGTATGACGGGTTTCAAACATTTCTATATCTGAAATTCCATGTTTTCCGGATCGTAGTGAAATAAAATTTTCCTCCACATTGTTTCCGATGGAGGAAATGATGCCCATTCCCGTTATGGCAATTTTTTGACTCATGGTATTAAATCATAAAACAGTGTAGCAATGTGATAATTGATCAGTAATTACCACATTGCTATATAGTTAGATTGTTGTATTTATTTTGTTCTGTTATCCTCGATGAATTTAGCCATCGTATCGATAGACTGGAAAATCTCTTTTCCTTTTTTAGGATCTGCTAACTTTATTCCATAGTCTTTATCCAAAAGAACAATCAATTCCAAAGCGTCGATAGAATCTAATCCTAATCCTCCTCCGAACAATGGATCAGTATCTTTGATTTCTTCTACAGATACGTCTTCAAGATTAAGAACTTCGATAATTTTGTGTTTCAATTCTGTTTTTAAGTTTTCCATAATTAAGTTGGTTTATCAGTGCTTCGGCATATCATAAAGATCATTACATCATTGCACTGTTATATTGTTACATTTTTATAAGGTTAGCAAATATACAAAAGCTTTATAATTTTCCTGATACAATTCTACCCAGCCACACAATACTTTATCAGCCTTCCCGGACAGCAGGATTTGTTCAGAATAATCGTTTAAAAAATTTTCATCAAATTCATCTAAAACAAAAAAAGCATTTTCGGTCTGCATTTTATGCTTAATGCTGATTTCGCCTACACAGATGTTGGGTAGAGTATAGACAAAAACGGCAGGACTCGGATAAAAGTTATCCTGATCGTTGATACTTTCCTGATATTTGAAATCTGTGTCCAGACTGGAAGATCTGTTGGCAAAAACAATAGCTGTTCTGCTGTGATCATCATCTTTCAGAATGGTTTCAGCGGAAAGAAAAGCCAGTTTACTCAAATGATCCATTTTATGAAATTTAGGATAGCTGAGATCTAAACTTTTATAAGCTTCTTTGGCAAATTCCTGAAAGGTTTCGGCAGGGCTTTCAAAAATAAGATTTCCGTCAACGGTTATTTTTGAATGTTCTATGGTGCAGCTGCTTATCTTCTTCATCGCTTTCATTTTAACATTTTTCAAGTACAACTGCTGCATTACATCCTCCAAAACCGGAAGCGGTCTTTAGAATATATTTTATATCTGCAGTTTTGTTTTCTTTAATGATATTCAAAGGCTGGGTTACTCCTGTTTCCTCAAAATTCTTTGAAGGAAGCAAAGTGCTGTGAAGAGCGCTCTCCATAGAAATAATGCTTTCAAGAAGTCCGGATGCACCCAGGCAGTGTCCATAATATCCTTTCATACTGTTGAGCGGAATATGTTGAAGATCCATTCTGTTGAAGGCAATAGCTTCCATTTCATCGTTATATAAAGTAGCTGTTCCGTGGGCAGAAATAAAATCAATCTGTTCAGCAGAAACATTCGCTTCTGTCATGGCACTTTTGATACTGGCATATAAACCGTCACCCGTTCTTGAAGGTCCGGAAATGTGATTGGCATCATTGACAGCAGAGTCTCCCAGAACCTTGAATCTGAATTTCCCGTTTTGTGAGATTCTTCCTTCGTCAGAATGACAGCTGGTTATATAGACTGCAGCCGCGGCTTCACCAATATTGATACCGTCTCTGCTTTTATCATAAGGCTTGCATGGTCCGGATCCTATAGCCTGAAATGAGTTGAATCCTGAAATAACAAATTCAGAAAGCTCATCTCCTGCAATAACGAAAGCATCTTTGTATTTTCCTGCCCGAATCATATTTTTCGCTACAGCAATTGCCATTACTCCTGAAACACAGGCATTGGAAACTACAATTGGTTTTGTTTTGAATCCGAAAAAATCTGCAATTTTTTCTGCTAATTTTGATAAATATACGCCTTGCGGCAGGTCAGACTGGTTTTTTAACAGGCTGATATTTCCTTTTGTTGTAGAAAGGATAAAAGCCGTGTCTTCTGATAGGTTATGTTTTTCAACAAGAGGCTGTAAGCTTAAAAGAAGCATCTTTTCCAGTCTTGTGAAATTAATTGTATTCTGAGTAAAGAATCTGTTGAATTCTTCATTCAGTTTGTCAGAATCAATCATGGAAGCGTAAAAAGCATCCTGATTGTCGATGATTTTGTGCAAATCAACTCCAGATTTTCCTTCTACAAGAGCATTCCAGTTGGCATCAACATTGAAACCTAACGGAGTTACACAATTGTAGTCTGTGATGTAAATTTCTTTCCTCATGACAATCCCATTTTATCTTTCCAGTTTTGAAAAAATTCCGGATTATACAAACATAAGCTTCCGTTACTATCAAGAAACACCTGAATGGTTTCACCGCTGCATACCAATTGATTTTCCTGATTGAAGATCTCATATCGGTAGATAAGTTTGGCTGAAACAGAATTGATAAAAGTAGTTACAATTTTGAATGTTTCTCCATATTTTAGAGGAAGAAAATGCTCACAGGTACTTTTTACAATTGGTGTTACAAATCCTGCATTCTGAATATCGAGATAAGTTAAACCGTGCTGACGTCCGAAAGCTTCCCTTCCGTCTTCAAAATATACGATATAATGACCATGCCAGACAATTCCCAGCGGATCTGTTTCATTAAAGCGTACTCTTACTTCTTAAGTACAGGTTAATATATTTTCTTTAGACTGCATTTTGTTTTCTTTCATAAAATATGGAAATAGCTACAGTGGCAATATAGAATAAGAAAAGGAAAACCAGTTCTTTGGCAATCCCGCCAATTCCGCTGTTTCTTAAAATAATATCATAATAGGCATTCAATCCCCAGTTCATAGGGGAGAATTTGGCTACGGTCTGCATGAATTCCGGCATTAAAAATACAGGAACCCAGATTCCGCCGATAGCTGCCAAAACAACTACAGAGGTCGCTCCAAAGGGGGCAGACTGCTCCTGTGTATCGGCAATAGTTCCCAATAAAACACCGAATCCAATGGCTGCCAGTCCTGCAAACAGCGTTACTGTTACAAGCTGAAACATTTTTCCGGATACATCAAAAGCCGGAAGATCCATATAAGGGAAAAGATAAATACCTACTGCAACCATCAGTAAAAACTGAATAAGACAGATGATAAGATAGGTAAATGTTTTTCCTAAAATATGTACAAAATAAGGCGTAGGGCTTATTCTTGCTCGTACACTTGTGCCCTGGCTTTTTTCCTTTACAAGGTTGATGGATAAAGGAACTACAATAAAGAAGATTGCAAAAAGAGTCCATGCAGGAACGTTATGCTGAACGGAATTCGGCATCACATCCATTTCTCCTTTTTTGGGAGTGATCTCTTTAAAACTGATCAGGTTTTTATTTTCGTCAAGATTTTCAGTTGTTCCCAGCTGTTCCTGAAATGCCTTGTAAATCTTTTTATTTTCAATCTCAAAAACCATTTTATTCACAGAATTCATCACGGAGTTTTTGAATCCGGCATTGGTAGCGGGATCAAAATACAAATGAATTTCTTTCGCCTTAGGAGCAGCTGTTTTTACTTTTGCTGAATCTCCTTCCAGTCCGAATGAACTTACAATGGTCTGAACTTTAGAATCAATATTGGAATTTAAATCTTTCGTTAAATTATCAGGAATGACTATCGCCATCTGATAATCTCCCGAAAAAACAGCATCCTGAGCGGATTTTTCATTGAAATTGGTCAGCAGCTGAAATGTTTTGCTGTTTTCCAGCTCTGCTTTTATATTTTTTGAAACCTCAGATTTGTCATTATCAATAAAAATAATCGGAATCTTTGATCCTTCAAGGTTTTTAAAGGTAGAATCCTGAATAAGGGTAATAGTGACAATCAAAAGCAAAGGCATCACAAAGATGATGACAATTCCTCCGATATCTCTTTTCAGCAGCAGGATTTCTTTAGTAAAGCTTCTCCACAGTTTATACAACAACATCTCTTAATTCTTTTCCGGTTAATGAAATGAAAACATCTTCAAGGTTTTCAGCGCTTGCTACTCTGTTCACCAATTCTTCAGGAGTTCCTACAGCGTGGATTTTTCCATGATCGATGATGGCAATTTTAGTACAGAACTCTTCCGCTTCTGAAAGGTGATGAGAAGTATAAATAATGCAGGTGCCCTGTTTATTTAAATCTAACAGATAATCAATAATGGCTTTTTTAGACTGAACATCTACTCCTACGGTTGGCTCATCCAGAAAGAGAACTTTAGGATTGTGAAGGGTGCCGGCGATGAGGTTGCAGCGGCGTTTCATTCCTCCTGAAAACTGTCCTACCTGTTTGTTGGCAAATTTTGAAAGACCCATAATTTCCAGGGATTCATCAATAGCTTTTTTAAGCTGGTTATGCTTTAAACCATACAGGCTTCCGAAGAACATCAGGTTTTCTTTGGCTGTAAGCGTTGGATATAAAGCATATTCCTGAGGGACAATTCCGATAATCTGTCTGATTTTGAAACCATCCTTCTGAGGAGATAAACCATTGATGGTAAACTGCCCTGAAGTAGGTTTTATCAGTCCCGAAAGCATGGAAATCAATGTCGTTTTTCCGGCTCCGTTGGGTCCGAGAATTCCGTAGATTTCATTTTGGCTGATGCTCAAAGAAATATCATTTACAGAAAACTCATCAGAATTTTTGTATTTCTTGTATAAGTTTTTGATCTCAATCATATTTTCTGCCATATCAGATCGCTTTTCTCAGTTTTTTATAGAAAGCTTCCTCCAGATCTGCAATGTGCAGCATCGTTTTTGAAAGTTCGTTATAGATATTGCTTTTTGAGTTCCTGTTCTTATACACTCTGGCAATATCCACGGCAAAATCTCTCCAAAGGTCACCAATCGAAGTAATTTCTTTTGATAATTCTTTTAATTCATCATTTTTAAGAATAACAGATGCTTCCTGAAGAAATGCACCATAGATAAATCTGAAGCCTCCGCCTCCGGTTCCAATTTCTTCCTGCATTCTGATCAACTGTCCCAAATAATGGTTGGTTACCTTTGTTCCTTTCTTTTCTGCCCATTTAGGGATGCTTTTGGCAACCCATCTCATGGCTTTTACGCCGATAAGCGGTACAGGAGCCAGCATATTTTTACAGGTATCTTTAATCCCTTTTTTGATAGCTTCCTCAAGGTTTACATTTTCCGGAACATAAACAGGGTAGTACATATGTCCTTTCGGAGGGAGTGCTCCTTTGGCATATCTTACTTTTTCCAGTTCGGCTTCGGAAAGAGAGGTTGTATAGTCCATTACCGGATCACTGATCAGAAATTTTCCGTCTTCTTTTCCGTAGACCACAAGGTTGTGGGCGTTGAAGTGGAATTTGTACTCTTCAGGGAAATAGGTAAGGTTGAAAACTCCTACCTGAAGTCCTGTAGGAATATTTTGTTCCAGATTTCTTTCAAGCGCTTTTTGGGCATCTTGAGGATTTGAGAATTTTTCTCTTTTGATTTTAATTCCTAATCTTTTGGCTGCTTTACTGAAAATAGCACCCGGCATTGGACGATAGCTGAAGCCCGGAGCAAAATTCACCTTTAAAAAAGGAAGGTAGACAAAAAACAGTCCTGAACCGATCCCGAAGATCATGGGCTCACTTAGTTTAAGTCCTTTGTTAAGCAGTAAATTAGAAGCAACACCGTTTTCGCAATGCGCAGTCTGATGGTGTTCAAAGTTTAATTTCATTTGCTGATTGTATCTTTTCATGGGTTAAAAAGGATCCGGCATTACACTGCCTGGTCTCATTTATTTCCCGTTGAAGTTCTTTAATTCATCCACTGAAATTCCGAATGCATCGGCATATTTTTTCAGTGCATTTTCGCTTAGTGTTTTGAATACTTTGGGTTTAAAATGTCTTTTTACCCTCCATTGCCACATTCCTACATAAGAAGCAAGAACACCAAGGTCCATTTTATTCAGTTCCATAAAATAGGCAATAGGACTTGCTACATTATTGGCAACATTTTGTTTTGCTTCCTCAATTCTCTCATAAATAAGTTCCATAGATTCATCCAGAGCAGCTTTCTTGGCATCCCAGCCTGTACTGTTTGCTGTCGTGTAATTGTCGTTCTCATCCGTTACATACAGAACTTCAGTCATGTTGGCGGATTTCAGGTTACTTTCGTCTTGAGGCAGGTCTTGTTTTTTCATCTAAATAATGTTTATATTTTTAGATTCCAGATGAAATATGGCTCACCTGTTTTTGATTGTTTTAATCAGGTGGCTAAAATAGTGAAAATACATTATATGTAAATCATATTAAATTTGATGGAGTTATTGTTGTAAAATAAAGGATATACCTTCAATAAGCCTACCATATTTTAATATATCCTGAATTTTCTTGTAACTGTTTAAAAGGAAGCTTTTAACTAATCATATTGAAAAGAATCTTAAAAGAATCCTAAGGCTTATTATTCTGCTTGTAACAGTTCTCTTGTAACAAGTGTTAAGATAAATAAGACTAATGTCTGGAAATTGGTTTGAAAATAATATTAAATAACTACTATGAAGAAAATCTTTATTTCGGTTTCGCTTTTCTGTATGATAAGCGCAATGGCACAAAAATTTGAGACCCAAAAGCTTACAGATGCTCAAGGGTATACCTATGAAACAGTAAAGAACGATCAGGCTGGTGTACGTATATATACCCTGAAAAATGGTTTGAAGGTGTATCTGGCAAAAAATGATGATGCCCCAAGAATCCAGACTTATATTCCCGTAAGAACTGGATCTAATAATGACCCAAGTGATAATACAGGTTTAGCGCACTACCTGGAACATATGGTTTTCAAAGGAACTTCGCATCTGGGAACCCAGGACTGGGCAAAAGAAAAAGTTTTATTACAGCAGATCTCTGATCTTTATGAGCAGCATAAAGCAGAAAAAGATCCTGAAAAAAAGAAAGAACTTTATAAAAAAATTGACGAAGTTTCCCAGGAAGCCTCCAAATATGCTATCGCTAATGAGTATGATAAAGCGATTTCGTCATTAGGAGCTACAGGAACAAATGCTCATACATCTCTGGATGAAACGGTTTATAAAAACAATATTCCTTCCAGTGAACTGGAAAAATGGTTAAGAGTAGAAAAAGAACGTTTTTCAGAACTGGTTTTACGTCTTTTCCATACAGAGCTTGAAGCGGTGTATGAAGAGTACAACAGAGCACAGGATAATGACAGCCGTCTTGTTTTCTATTCATTGATGCAGGCTCTTTTCCCAAAACATCCGAACGGACAGCAAACGACAATCGGAACTTCTGAACATTTGAAGAGCCCTTCTATGGAAGCGATCCACAAGTATTTTGATACCTACTATGTGCCTAATAATATGGCTGTAGTATTGGTAGGAGATTTGGATTATGACAAAACTATAAAATTAGTTGATCAATATTTCGGAACGTTCAAATACAAAGAACTTCCGATGAAAAAGATGGTTACAGAAGAACCAATGACCAGCATTGTTACCAGAACTGTAAAAAGTCCTACTACTCCAAGAATGACGATTGCCTGGAGAACAGATTCTTATGGAACTCAGGAAGCAAGACTGGCAGACGTAGTCTCTGAAATTTTAAGTAACAGGGGAGATGCAGGATTAATTGACCTGAATATCAACCAGAAGCAAAAAACGCTTGGAGCAGGAGCGTATGAATCTCCTTACAAAATGTATGGTACATTTGGACTGGTAGTAACTCCCAAAGAAGGGCAAAGTTTTGATGAAGCTAAAAAACTTCTGATGGATCAGCTGGATCTTGTGAAAAAAGGACAGTTCCCGGACTGGATACTTAAAGCTATCGTAAATGATAAAAAAGTTCAGCGCATGAAAAGCTGGGAAACAGCTGATGGATTAGCTACTGAGCTTTATGATTCCTATATCAATGTAAGAACCTGGGAGCAGGAGCTTGATGAGATCAATCAATATGATAAGATCACAAAAGCTGACGTGGTAAAGTTTGCCAACGATTTCTTTAAAGATAATTATGTTGTTATTTATAAGGAAAAAGGAGTGAACGATAAGCTTGTACGTGTACAAAACCCTGGAATTACCCCGATTAAACTGAACAGAGAAGCTCAGTCTCCTTTCCTTAAAGATATTCTGAATACTAAAGTGCCGGAAAGTAAGCCTGAATTTATCGATTTTAAAACAGCTATTCAGACCTCAAAGATCAAAGATAAGACGGTAAGCTTTGTGAAGAACAAGTATAATGAGGTTGCTCAGATCAGTTATGTCTTCCCTTTCGGAACAGATAATGACAAAGAACTTTCTGTTGCAGGAACTCTTTTCGAATATCTTGGAACAGATAAGTATACTCCGGAGCAGCTGAAAGAAGAGTTTTTTAAACTGGGAGTAAGCTATAGCCTGAGAACTTCCAACGATCAGATGATTATCACTTTGAGTGGTCTTGAAAGTAATATGAAAAAAGCTGCAGAGCTGATGAACCACTGGATGACGAATGTTAAAGCTGATAAAGCTATTTATTCCCAAACGGTAAAAACAATTCTGGAATCAAGAGCTTCTGCGAAGAAAGATAAAGTGAGAATTATGGCTGCTCTTTCAAACTATGCTAAATACGGTAAAAATTCAAGAATGACAGACATTGTTTCCAAAGAACGTCTTGAGAGCATTGACGCCGTAGAATTGATGAAGAAAGTGAAAACGCTGAACCAATATCCTTACCAGGTGCTTCTTTACGGACAGGATCAGGCAGGATTGGAAAAAGCGGTGAAGCCATTTATCATCAATACAAGCCTTCAGCCGGCACAGGCAAAAGAATATGCTGAACCGGCTACTGAAGGGAAGGTATATTTCACGAACTACGACATGGTACAGATGGAAATGTCTAAAGTTGCAAAAGCCAATACTGTAAACCTTAGCAACTTCGGAAAAGCTAATGTTTTCAATGAGTATTTCGGAAGAGGGCTGTCTTCTATTGTTTTCCAGGAAATCAGAGAAAGTAAGTCGTTGGCGTATACAGCCTATGTTTCTTATGGAAATGCTTCAGAAAAAGGGAAAGCGAACTATGTGACGAATTATATTGGAACGCAGTCAAACAAGCTTCCTTTAGCGGTAAATGCAATGAATGATCTGATGGTATCTTTACCACAAATTCCAGCACAGTTTGAGAATGCAAGAGGTTCTGCCTTGAAACAGATTGCTTCCAACAGAATCAACAGAACAAATATTTTCTTCAATCAGTTAGCATTGAAAAAATTAGGGGTTGACTATGATATCAGAAAAGATATTTACGCTGAAATCCAGGGATTGACACTGCCACAGCTTACAGGATTCTACAACACTGAAGTAAAACCTGTAAAATACAATACAGCGATCATCGGTAAGAAAGAAAACCTGAATATGGAATCGATCAACAAAATGGGAGAATTCCAGGAAGTATCTCTTGAAGAGATCTTTGGATATTAATTCCTTTTGTTTAAAATAATGATAAAAGCGGGACAGAAATGTTCCGCTTTTTTGTTGTTTACAACTGTTTCTTCCTGACCATCAGAGTTTCACGGATTTATAAAATGTTTCACGTGAAATAATTCATCTGATGATGAGGTTTTTAATTCTGTAATGTATTGTTTATCAGTTGTTTTTAAAGGTTCTGATGAATGTGTAAATAAACAAAAAAGGAACATTTTTTCGTAAAGGCATTGTAATCAATTCAATAGAAGTGGGCTTGAAAAAAAGAAAAAATCAATGGGCTTTAGCCGAAACCTATATTTTAAACACGAATAACACAAATGAATGCACGAATTTTCACAAATTCATTTAAGATAGTTTGGAATAAAAAAAGCTGTACGTTTTGTACAGCTTTTCTATATCTATGTTCAATTGATCATTACGATTTTACTTCCTGAATAAACAGGTTGATTTCTGCTCTGATCAATAACTCATCATTATTAAAGGTTTCACAGAAGATATGGCAAATGTTCTCAAACTGTGAGATAAGAGATGCTTTGGAAATAATTTTGTCATTCACTTTTGGAAGGGCAAATATTTCAATCTTCTTGATATTGGTAATGAAGCCGATTACTTTTGTATCGGCTTCAGGATTTTCAAAGAAGCTTTGTCCCAGGATAGATGAACAGGTTTGAGCCAGGTTTTCGATTAAGCCTGCCTCTGCGAATTCATTGTTGTGAACGAATATATTATCTGCTTTGATTTCAAAGGAAGTCACTACTTTTTCTTTGGTCAGTTCCAGGATATAGTCTGCCATCAGCATCGGTTCACGGTGCGGTAAAAAGTTATGTATATTAATGATATTCTCTTCCTTTATCTCCATTTCAGTTTATTTTACAGCGGTTTTCATTTGAGATTTTGCAATCACTTTACCGTTTAGTTTCGTAACAATATCTACAAGGGTTACTCCCATTACTTCATTAAGAATAGTTACTTCAGATATCAGATGATCTCCTGTTTTAGGCAGGATTTCAGCCTCAAAAGATTTGATAGCACCAATATATCCGGTAGGTGCATCTTTTCCCAACAGATAATATTTATATCCGGTATGCAGGGCAACGCTCTGTGCCTGGTGCTCTATTAAGCCTGAAGCCTGGAATAAGCCGTCCTGAATGAAAAGGTTATCTTCTTTTATTTCAAAACCGGATAAAAGATGATTTTCAGAATATTCTGACAACTCGTGCACCATTACAAAAGGAAACCTTTGTGGGATAAGGCTTTCTACAAAATCTTTATCGGATGTCGGCAGTCTGTTTTCCATTAGCAAACAGTTAATAAAGCGCATGAATAAGCGAATCTTCCACTTTCAGGAACACAAAGAAGTACCTTTTCTCCTTTTTTCAATGTTCCGGAATTCATCAGTTCTTCAAGAGCGATAAATATAGATCCTGCACCAATGTTTCCAACCTCGGAAAGGTTATAGAACCATTTTTCTGCAGGGAAGTCCATTCCTTTTTTAGCAAACTCTTCTTTCAGCCCATCTTTGAAGTAACCTGAAGAAATATGAGCCAATACGTGGTCAATTTTTTCCGGATCTAAATTGTGTTTGTCAAAAGATGATCTTAAACTTTCAGCTCCTTTTACCAGAATGTACTTATCAAGGATTTTAGTATCCTGTTTGATGGCAAAAATAGATTGCTTCAGCCATTCATCGGAAGGGTAATCCGCCCATGATTTCAGGCTTCCGTCTTCCAGTTTGTCACATCCGGCATACATACAAGCTTCAATTTCGTGGGCATAAGAATAGAAATCAATGAATTCTACTTTTAAGGAAGTACTGTTTTCTCTCGGTTTATTTTCTAATAAGAAAGCACCTGCTCCGTCAGAAAGCATCCATCTCAGGAATTCTCTTTTGAAGGCAATGATAGGTCTTTCCTCCAGTAATTTTAAATTTTCAGCTTCGTGGTTGAACTTGTCTGCAGTCATCCATGCAGACATTCTTTCAGAACCTGCACATACTGCATTTTCCTGAACACCAGCTTTTACAGAAAGGAATCCATAGTTTAACGCATTCATCCCTGAATTACAAAGACCTGTTGAGGTATTAATCTCAATAGATTTTCCAATGTTCAGCTCACCATGTACCATAGAAGCGTGAGACGGCTGGATCTGGTCCGGTGAAGTAGTTCCTACGGATAATAATTTCATATCTTCCTTTTTGAAATTCTCATCAAAAAGTCCTTCAATTGCTTTTGCAGTAAGCTGCGCATTAGAGTGGGTGGGGTTTCCTTCTTTGTCTAAAGCGTAGTATCTTGTCGTGATTTTATTATTTCTTAGGATAAGTGATTTTGCTTTGGATGGCGCATCATTGATAAGCCCAAGATAAGTCTCCATTTCATCATTCGCTACCGGCTCATTGGGTAAGTATTTTGATGCTTTTGTTATAAATACGTCGTACATTCTATTTTAAATTAATTCCTTGTAAATATCTTTTTTGTTTTTGTCTTTTAAACCAAAATATAGGGGTTGTAAGCAGGTGTAAAACCAAAACGACAGGTGAGATAATCCATATCGCTGCCATCAAATATACCTTAAAGAATTTTATCAGCAATGGGCGTTTCTCTTTTTTCTTGATAATCAGGTTAGACCATACTGTAAAAATTTTGTTTCCCACCTTTTCTACGCGTACTAAAAAAGCACGGATTTCAACGGCTCCGTTTTTCACAAGATCCGGCTGTAAATGAGTAAGGTCATTATTATTAAAATGTCTTTCAATAATCTCGCCATACTTTACCGAACCTGAAATTTCTTCATCAGAAACTCCTGCAGCAGGAAGCAATCCTGATTTTTCTTTCTGACCTGTAGTGAGCCATCGGAGAATTGTTAATACACTGGTATAATTGTCGTGTCTGTCTACCAAAGCGATGTTTCCTACCAGTTTAGCCTGTAAATCTCTTAAGTAAACCTTTAATTTTTCCTGGGAAAGCATCCACATATTTCTGGTTCCTGAGATCGTTACTACAGGTGTATTTTTAAGGATTTGCTTTGCATAATCACTCTTTAAGAAAGAAATAATAGGAATGGATGGTGTGAGATACCATACCTGATACCCAAACAGGATAAGGTCGTATTTTTTGTTCAGAATTTCTTCTGAAGGAGGAAGGATTTCTTTTGGAATCTGTAAATAAGACTCAGGAAAAGTGTTGAAAAAAACATCACCCGGCCAGGGAAAAGGAAAATCTTCCTTGAGCTGAATGTTGTAATACGTAATATCATAAGCCTCCTTTTTAGCTTCAAAAGGCTGGGCTATGTTTCTCACGATATCTTCGAGTTGTCCGGTTTGTGAATAATATATGACAAGTATATTTTTCTTCATTAGTTTTCTTTAGCGTTTACAAAAGTATGTTTTTCATATGTATTATTTAGTTTTAAATACTTTTAATGATTCGGAACTAAATTGTAGTGTATAATTATCACTTTCAAATGAAGTGCTTTTTGTATTTACAAAAATGATTGTTTCAGGCAAATCCTGAATTTTATTCATGGTAAACTGTTCATCTGAAATCAAAAGAACATCAATCTTTTTATTAACTTCAGAAAGGTCTTTAATATACTGCAGCTTTCTTCTTTTTACCAGATAACTATGGGCAGCTGTTGCTCTTTTTTCATCATTTCGGATCAGAGAAAAAACTCTTCGGCTCGCCTGATATAAGGTTAATAAAGCATCTTTCTGTCCAAAATCATCAGCAATATGAAGAATATTGGCATCAGGAGAAATATGTTTATTCAGTTCGAAATATACTGATTTATTGGTATTAAAGTCTTCTTTTACTTCTTTTACCACTTCACTGTCTTTATACAGGTAGCTGAGGAATAATTTCTTTTTAAAATAATTCTCATCCTCAATTTCTTCACGCAGTCTGGCAAATTCTTCTCTGAAATAGGCATTGATCTTCTTTGTTCTCTCAGAATAGTTGGTGCCAAAGCTCATATCGTCTTTGCTTATTCTGTTGCCCACTTTTACCGTAATACTTCCGTCATAGATAATGAAATCTCCTTTCGGTAATACTTCAGAATTTCCATGGATATAAAGTGGGAGAATATCCAACCCGAATTGTTCAGCAAGATAAAATGCTCCTTTATGGAATCTTTTCACATCATTGGTATAAGAACGCTCTGCTTCCGGGAAAACTACCAGGGAATAGCCCTGGTCTACTTTCTCTTTCAGTTTGTCCATTCCATTCTCGATTCCTTGTGAAACGGGATAAAAACCCAGCGCCCTTACCAGTTTTCCAAAAACAGGAGACTGATAAACCCAGTCATTCACCAGGTAAATGATTTTGTGGGTAGCCATTGCGATGGCCAGCGTATCCAGGAAAGAGGTATGATTGGCAATAATGACTGCAGGTTTGCTGAAATCCTCCGATGTATTTTTAATGACCTTCTTCTTTACAAATGGATTAGAATAAAGGACAGAAGTTAAAAACCTGGCTAAAATAAATTTGATAATATTCAATGCCGGGCCTTTGGAATTTTTCACAAAGAAGCTTCCGAATGCTGAAAATATAAGTCCTCCAAGTCCGTAATATAAAAATGAAAAGACTGAAATAAAAAATAATCTTAAGGTGATTGGAGAAAGTCCTTTTTTGGTCCGGTTGGTAATGAATAATCTGAACCAGAAAGGATATAGGGTAGAGGTGATCACAATGACAGAGAACATTCCTATCAAGGCTACCAACGCCAGAGAATGAAGTGCCGGGTGTTTGGCGAAAATCAGAGAGCCAATTGAAAGAATCGTAGTGAAAACGGCCAGGATAATAGAAATTCTATAGGTTGGTAATTCATTCTTTCCTGTTGTATGTTCTTTCTGCATAGCCTGCGTCAGGAAAATACTGAAGTCATCTCCAACTCCAAATACCAGCGTACACACTACGGTACTGAAAATATTTAATTCCAATCCAAGAAAATAAAGGATTCCTGCTGTAACTACTCCTGTTAAAACAATGGGAAACATCGTAAGAATTGTTAACTCAAAATTCCTGAAGAAAACAATGATCGTTAAAATGATGGCAAGAAGAGAATAATTAATCAATGTATTGAAATCTCTTTTCAGCAAACCAAGAAAATTTTCATTCATCTGCTGGCGGTCAATGGCAATAGCATCATGTTTCTTCTCAATATCCCTGATGAAAGTATCCCGTTTTTTTTCGTCCACTTTTACGACATTGGAAACCGTATAGAAACCATTTTCGTTGCTCATGAATTCTGAAATCTGAAGTGCTTTTACCTTTTGATAATCCTTCAGGCTCAACACGGAGTAATTTTTACGCAAAGTTTCATTGAAGCTGTCAAATGCAGAACTGTTGAAACCGAATTTGTTCCCATTACTGATCAATTCAGAAGTAGTTTGATTTTTCTTCTGATCATTCCAGAAGCTATTCCATTTCTCGATCTTTTTCTTCTGATCCTTTTCTGAGAGTACTACACTTCCAATAGAGTTATAGCTTAAAATTTTGCCTTCTTTTTTCTCTTTTTCAAGAAAACTGCTTAATTCTGAATTTCGGGATAAGGCCTCTTCTTCAGAATTTCCATAAGAAATAGTATAGATAGACTTGGAAGTAATGTCTGAAAGTTTCTGAAGTTTTGCTTCGCTGATCTTTAATTCTTTTGGAATATAATTCAGATCACCGATGTCTTCATTAAAACCGACATGCCTGAAACCAAAAAGACAGGCAAGAATAATGACAGAGCATCCTATAATCAGAGGTTTGTTTTTCTCATATGGATAAGACCCGATCTTGTCAATAAAGTTGGTGTTGAGATGTTCTCCTTTCTCTTTTGGCTTATAAAGCTGAGGAACGATAATTAAAGCTGTGACTGAAGAAAGAATTACGGTAATAGCTGCAAAAAGGCCTAGGTCTTTCAATGCTTCCGAACGGACAAAAACCAGACATAAGAATGAAACGGCTGTCGTTGCACTACTTAGTATGATAGGCTGCGTAATTTCTTTGTAGAGCTCTTCAATATTATTGTTGTGCTTATAATGGGTAAGAATATGCAGGGCGTAATCAATGGTAATCCCAATCAGAATAGCTCCCACACTTAGTGAAATTGCCGAAATCTTATCTTTAATAAAATAAAGGACTAAGAGCGCAAGCAGAACTGAAAATACGGTAGGCAGAAAAACAATGATGGGGGTGAAAATATTTCTGAAATAATAAATGAGAAGGATTAAAAGAACCGTCATGGAAATCACCACAGTATTCTGAATATCTTTTTTAATCTGCTTCGCATTGGCCACTGCAATCACCGGAGAACCAAAATAGCTGATCTCTGTTTTTCCTTTGAATTGTTTGTTGATTCCGTCTTTGATGGAATTAAGCTGATCTACAAAGGCCTCATTGGCTTTCGTGTCATTACTTTTATTTTTAGGATCAATGAAAAGCAAGAGGTTCTTACCGTCTTTCGTTACAATATAGCTGTCTTCAAGTTTGAAGTCTTTACTGATGTTTAAAGCATTTAATTTTTTGATTCCCAAAAAAGTAAGCCCCAGAGGATCTTTTTTAATAAACTCTTTGGTAACAAGACTTGTGGGAGAAACCAGTGATATATAATTATTTTCTACCTGTCTGGCAATGCTGTCTTTCTGAAGTTTCCGGTCAATTTCCTTATAATCACTCTCATTAAGAAATAGAGGTAAATTCTGATTAACAAAATCAAAGGTTTCGGAGATTTCATTATCATTCACCTTACCCTGAACAGAACCGATGTACTTTTGTAAGGGTTCAATTTTTTTCAGGAAAGAATCTGCCGTTTCAGAAAGCTGGAAGCTGTCTTCGCTGGATTTGTTCTCTATAATAACAATAATCTTATCCGAAAAATTAAGCTGTTTCAGGACCTTTGCTGTAAGATCTGACTTTTCATTTTTAGGAATAATCTGATTGATGTCTTCCTCAAAATTGATCTTTGACGCAAAGAAAATGCATAAAACGGCAATTCCAAGTGCTGTCAGTACAGATAGAATTTTATTTTTGGAAATCAGATAATATAAAAATATAAAAAAGCGATGCATTGCATTTAAATCAAGTCTGCAAATTTAATTTTTTAAGCATTAGTTCAAAATAGTTAGTGATAAGTTTTAACTGAAAATCAATAAAATATTCTAGGAAGAATGAAAAAATATTCTACTTTTGCAAAAGTTCCCTTTTGAAAAAATGTATTTTAAACCACCATTATTATTAAAAAAATAAGAATCTGTTTTAGATATGTTGAAAAGAAATGATGAAAAAATAAACGGATTTCTATTTGTAATAGTACTTCCGCTTCTGTTGTTTGCTATGTCTTATTACGGATTTGAATCTTCCTATACAAGACTGAAAACATCAGAAAAAACTCCCGATTTTTTATTCTCCTCGGTATATGCTTACAGAGTGATTCCTAATTATCTGAGTGTACAGATGACAGATCTGATGTATACCCTGATCAACGGACCTCTTTCTTTCTTCAAAGATTTCTTGTCAAAAAACGGAACCCCTTTTTATCATGGGCTTTTCCTGATGAACAGTGTGTTCTTTATTTTGTGTTCTTTGATTTTGAATGCTATCTTCCGGATGAAGTCAACAGGACTTTTGTTGAATCTTAATGCAAGAAGGATTATTCACCTCCTGTCTGTGTTTTTTATTGTGATAACGCAGTATGCCCCTACAAACTGTGATACCATTGCACTCTTCTGTTATCTGTCAGGGGTATTTTTGACTCTGAAATATTTAGATACCAGAAAAAATGCTTTCTTTTTTATTCTTATTGGTCTTATCGGTATCTCTACTTTGGTGAGAGAAACGGCTTGCCTGAATATTGCTTTTTTTGCAGCAGTATTTTTCAATATAGATGACTTGAAGAAAGGAAATTATCAGGTAATCTGGAAAATTATACCACTTGTTGTTGCTTTTCTGATTCCTTATCTGGGATTGAGAGCCCTGCTTGTTCAGGATGAAACAACTTTTGTGGAAGGATTTTACATTAACAGGAACTTTTCCAGTCCTTTTAATCTTGCGGGACTGGCCTTTGCATTAATTGTGATTTATTTTATATATGGTCTCTGTACAGAAGAAGAAAACAAAAGTGTTTTTGGAAAGTATTTTTTCTTTTCCATTCCTTATCTTCTTATGATTACTTTAGTAGGACTTTTCTGGGAAGTGAGGCTTTTCCTGCCATTAATTCTGACCGGATTCATCACAGCATATCATCAGTTTAAAAAAACATCAGAGAGTTAGCATGAGTTTACTACATCCATATTATATAATTGCAATCGTCTACATGCTGTTTTTCAGTGTTCAGGAAGTGTATGGAAAGAAGGTTGATAAAAAATGGTTCTGGTTTCTTGCTATCTATTTTATTCTTATTGTCGGTTTCAGAGACAGCGTAGGTCCGGATTACGGAAGTTACAAAGGAATTTATATTTACTCTGATACCAAAAGCTACTACAGTATCTTTATGAAGATGCTCCATATGGAAGGGACGGAAACTCTGGATGTGGAATGGCTGTATACCTTGATTAATAAAGTCCTTCTCAATTTTTTTGATGCCCCTTTTTATATGCTGACACTGGTTATCGCTATTTTTGCGATGATCTTTAAAGTGGAATATACCGAAGACAATACTTTTTATCCCTTTACGTTTACCCTTTTCATGTTTATTCCCAACTTTTTTATCGGGGAAAGTGGGCAGATCAGACAAAACCTGGGAACTTTTATCGTTTATTTTGCGATACGGTATATTAAAGAACGGAAGCTCTGGCATTACCTGTTTTTTATATTCATAGGATCGGGTATACACAGCGTTTGTTATTTATTCCTGCCGATGTATTGGCTGGCCCGCGTTCCTTTGAACAGAACGGTAATGCTGATTATGATTGTAGGTTCCGTCTTTTTATCTCCGTTTGAAATCTATAGGAGTTTTGGAGGTTTCTTAGATGGTATGGCCTCCAACAGTACACTTGTAGAAGGATTCAATGGATATATGGATGAAACGGTACAACGACTTAACGGAGGAATTGGAATCCCGGAGGTCATGATGGCTATCCTTACTTTCTTCCTTTTTGTTTTTGATAATAAGATGAAAGAACTGTATCCCTACTATGAATACCATAGAAACTATGCGGTGATTGGAATATGTCTTTATTTTATTTTTAGAAATAACCCTATCTTCTCATCCAGACTTGCAGGAGCGTTTATCGGGTTCTCGTACATTATTATTCCGAATGCAATGTATGTTGTTTCCGGTAGGGTTAAAAATATGATTTATGCATTTATAATTGCACTTGTCGTCTTCAATTTTGTCGTTTTCTCTATGTTTAATAATATCACGGCTGGGCGGTTTTCGATTGATCGTTATCAAAACCATGTTCTTCCATAGAATTTTGAAAGTTAAAATAGAAGGCAGCCTCAGGCTGTCTTTTTTTTTGTGTGAAAATTCCGTTAAGGTTTGTTTTGTTTATTGACTTTTATGTTAGTTTATTAATAACATAATTTATATATTGTGTTGTAATTTATAAAATAAATCACTTTTGTTGAAGTGGGCTTAAAAATTGCATTTATTAATGACACTAAAACCTAAGGAATGAAAACATTAGCTGGAAAATTAGCGGCAGTCATCTGCCTGATATTATTTGGAATAAGTTCCAAAGGTAATATCATAGAAGATCTTCGCTCAGTTGGGCATATAAGAACAATATGGCATACTGAGAATAAGGACTCATTGAAAAGACCATTGAATGAATTAACTCCGTTGTTTGTTCCGGACTGGAAAAAAGCACCCAACAGTTACATCTTTGATCCCAGTCAGAACAGTGAAGGATTATTGGTTCCTGTAAAAAAAGCTTATGCTATGTGGGAAGGAGGCGGGTATCTTAATGGAAGTGGTATTCCGGCAGGGGCGGTAACAGCAGACGTTTTGTGGGAAGATGTTCATGGGCTTATAAAATCAGGAGTGAATTATACCCTTGAAATAACGGGAACCGGGCAGGAGGCCAAGATAAAAGTCCCTGTCAATAAAGCCAAGAAAGGAAATGCTGTGATAGCTCTCAAAGTAAACGGAGAAATCTATTGGAGCTGGCATATCTGGGTAACGGATGATCCTACCAATGGAGTTACCTATAAAAGTTTCAACAACGTCAAAAGAATGAAGTCTGACGGAACAACAGAGGTAATCCCGGACTCAGACTGGAAATGGATGGATAGAAATCTGGGAGCAATCACAAGTTCTATCACAGCCTCAGACTGGAACAGAAGTATCGGGCTTCTTTATCAATGGGGAAGGAAAGATCCTATTCCGCCTTTAGTAACAAGAGGAAATGATTTTTATGAGGCATCCGGATCTATAGGCAGGGTAAGACATCGAGGGGCAAAATATATGACTAATGCCGTAAGTATTGATGATTTCAGGAAATTTGTTCCGCTTTCCGCTGCAGAGGTTACCAATAATATCAGACTTTCTGTAAAAAATCCACTGAGTCTTATCTATGTTAATAAAGATGATAACTCCGGTCAGGCATACTACAATAATAACCTTAATCTTCCTGTTAATTGGTTTGGCAAATCAACAACTTTGCCCAATAACAGACTTTCAGAACTTAATCTGTGGTCTGATAATGCACAGGGAAAGATTGAAACCGTTTATAATACCGACGATAAAACAAAACCTTATAGAGATAAATCTCCTTATGATCCTTGCCCCAATGGGTGGCGTATCCCTTCTATGCTGGTAGCAAATCTGGCTTCACCCTCTTATGTAGATGATATCAGAATAGACTTTTCTCCTTTTGGAGTCAAAACCAATATGGCAAAAAATGTTTTTGAAACCAATAAATACCATATTATAAAACCTACTGACACAGGAGTTCCTGCCTTCATGACAGGATTTAGAATTTATCCTAATCTGGGCTTTGATCTTTCGGCGGTCGGTGGATATAATATGGGAATCTTTCCCGGAACCGGGCAGCTTATCAGAGGAGCTCATTTAGGGCAGTATAGTGATCAGCATCACATTGCATTGTGGACAGCTACTCTGACCCGGTTGTTCGATACTTCTCCTGCTGTTACCGTAAGAGGACTTTCCATGATTCCGGATAAAACACAGCCTGATACTCCGGATGCCAATTATCCCAATATTAAAGGGCGTTTTTACTACTTTCCCATGTCCGGAATGTATACTTCAGATGCAAATGGCTGCAGATGTATCAAAGATCCGCTTTACACCATTAATGATTATGATTTTCCAACGGAATATCTGCCTGTAGCTACAGAGTACAAGGAAGGTCTCAATAATCCGAATACTTACCAGGCTGTTAAAAGCGAAACAGTTACGACCATTGAAATTCCGGTTAGTAAAGCATTCTCTGTACAAAGTCAATTACTGGATAATGCTGATATATTAAATCCTTCCAGTTTTAATAATTTAAAAGTGAATGTTCTCTGGACAACTAATACAGCTCTTATCGGGAAAATTTTAATGGTGAATCCGGCACCTTCATCACTACAGGATATCGGTAATTCTAAAATATCCATAGAAATTGCTCCTAATGAAAGTGGAAATGCTGTAGTGACATTGCATAATGGCAGTATATCTTCGCCCGTATATTGGAGCTGGCATATCTGGGTAACGGATTCTCCTGTAGGATCTTATTCCTATACTACGGAAACTCCGGCAGCCATTACAAATTACGTGAACTATGTCAATAAAGCCGATGTTGCATTGCAAACCGTTTTTATGGATCGTAATCTTGGGGCAACAGATGTTTTTCCCAACGTTGCCAATCCACAGGCACCGACAGCTGATGAACTGTTAAAAATACGTGCTGCTACAGGGCTGCACTATCAATGGGGAAGGAAAGATCCTATTCCTCCATTCCAGTATGCGGATAACAGAAGTTTTTATAATGTATTTCTGGGGACTCCCGGTCCCAAAGGAACTGTTTCGTACATTACGCTTGATCAGTCTGACTATAATAATCTTTCAGGAAATTATATAGTACCTTATAACACTTATGCGTCGGCATCAAATGTACTGGTAACGGATAAGCCATCAGAAAAAATCTCCAAGATACTGTCCTATTCTGTGAAGAACCCTTTGGTATACATGATTCCAAGTACTTTCGCTCCCTATAACAGTACTACTCCCAATTATACCAACGGAACGGACTGGCTGGCACAGGAGCCTAATTTAGCTCCGGACAGATGGGGAAGAGGAGGTAAGAAATCTCCTTTTGATCCTTGTCCTGAAGGATGGAGAGTGCCGGATCTGACAAGTGTAGCTCTGGTTTCAGGTGCTGATTTCGGACAGACGCCATGGTATAAAAAAGATAAAAATGTAGCAACATCTTACAGTATTGCTACAGATTATTTAGGAATAAGAGTGAGGAATTCTGCCAATGCTACAGTAGGATATATCTTTAATAATCCCGCATATCTCATAGGGAATTACCCTGATTCCGGTTCAAGAGGATTCAGAAGTGTGACCGCCAATCAGACTGCGCAGGGAACTTTTAATACACTCAATTTCCAGTATCCTGCGGTATGGACGGCTGCTTTAAATTCAAACTACATTGGAAGATCTATTAATGTGCTGTTTGATGCAGCTTCTACAACCAACAGAATGATAGCCTTTCATGACAATAATGACCCTTACTTTGGAACAGGATGCCGATGTGTGAAAATAAAATATGATGCCAATGGTAATGAAGAAGGTCCTGCATCAGGAGCTTTGGTTGTGGCCAGCAGCTCCAGACTGATCAAAGAAACTGCGAAATCTACGGTGGTCAATAACAGGATTTCTATTTATCCGAGCCCTTTTTCCAGTGTTCTTTATATCAGAGCAGCAGAAAATAAAGAATATAATTTTCAGATATTTAATAGTCTGGGGCAACTTGTAAGATCAGGACGGTTTATCAACAACCAGACAGATCTTTCATCTCTAAGCACAGGAATATATATAATAAGGATAAATAATTCCGAAGCGATTGTGAAAATTATAAAACAATAAATCTTACAATAGGTGCTAAAAAGCAGAATAAGAGACCTTATTCTGCTTTTTTATAGGATACCATATTTTTTACATCTATTATGGCTGATGAAAATTTCTATATCAATCCATGCTGATAATTGTATAACAGTCTAAAACCTATGCTACAAAGGGTTTGTTTCTCCAAAAAACCAGTGTGGAAAGAGGGTATAAAGCGCCCTGATTATTAAATTAAACCTGTTTAACAAAAAGTATATAATAAAAAAGCTTTACTTTTGCAAAAATTTTTAGTTAGAATGTCGAAAAATTTAGTAATCGTAGAGTCCCCGGCAAAAGCAAAAACTATTCAGAAATATCTAGGAAAGGATTTTGACGTGAAATCCAGTTTCGGACATATCCGGGATCTTCCTAAAAAAGGAATGGGGATAGACCTTGCCACATTCAGTCCTGATTACGAAGTTTCAGCAGACAAAAAGAAATTGGTAACCGAATTAAAGGCTGCCGTAAAGAAAGCTGATATGGTATGGCTCGCTTCCGATGAGGACCGCGAAGGAGAAGCTATTGCATGGCATCTTGCGGATGAATTGAAACTGAAGCCTGAAAACAGAAAAAGAATTGTTTTCCACGAGATTACCAAAAACGCCATTCTAAAAGCAATCGACAATCCAAGAGATATTGATCAGAACTTAGTGAATGCACAGCAGGCAAGAAGAGTGCTGGACAGAATCGTAGGTTTTGAAATGTCTCCCGTTTTATGGAAAAAAGTAAAACCGGGGCTGTCTGCAGGTAGAGTACAGTCTGTAGCAGTTAGGTTAATTGTTGAAAGAGAAAAAGAAATCCGTGATTTTACACCCAAAGCAAGTTTTAAACTTGACGGAATCTTTTTAAATAAAACAGAGCAGGAAATTGCTGCCAAACTGAAAAAAGACTTTGAAAAGGAAGAAGAAGCAGAAAAATTCCTGGAGCAGGCTAAAACTACAGAATTTAAAGTTCTCAACGTTGAAACCAAGCCAGGTACGCGTTCAGCTTCAGCTCCGTTTACAACCTCTACATTACAGCAGGAAGCTTCCTCAAGACTTGGATATAATGTAACCAATACCATGCGTCTGGCACAGAGACTGTACGAAGAAGGTTTTATTACCTATATGAGAACAGACTCCGTGAACCTTTCCCAGGAAGCTATTGAAGGAGCTAAAAAACAAATCATATCAGAATACGGAGCAGAATATTCTTCTCCGAGAAACTATACTACTAAATCAGCTTCAGCACAGGAAGCTCACGAAGCTATCCGTCCTACAGATTTTGGAGTAAAAACCGTAGCTGATGTACAATTAAACAGATTATATCAATTAATTTACAGACGAACACTGGCTTCTCAGATGGCTAATGCCAAAATTGAAAAGACTGTGATTGTAATAGGAAATGCATCATTGCCACATCACTTTGAAGCACAAGGAGAGGTGATCATATTCGACGGTTTCCTGAAAGCTTACGGAATTGTAAAGACAGAAGAAGAGGATGAGGAAAATAACGACAAGTTGTTACCGAAAGTAAGCGTGGGAGAAGTCTTAAACTATAAAACCATTACTGCCACTGAAAAGTTCACCAGACCAAGTGCAAGATATACTGAAGCAGGATTGGTAAGAAAACTTGAAGAATTAGGGATTGGTAGACCATCTACTTACGCCCCTACAATTCAGACTATTCAGAACAGAGAGTATGTAGATAAAAGAGAAATCGAACCACATACCCGTGAAGTGATCAAAATGTCTTTAACAAAAGATAAGATCAAAAAAGTAGTTCTTGAAGAGAAATTCGGTGGTGATAAAAATAAATTCGTTCCTACAGACATCGGTGAAGTAGTCAATGATTTCTTAACAGATAATTTCAGAGAAATCCTTGATTACGGTTTCACGGCAAGAGTAGAAGAAAGTTTTGACGAAATTGCAAGCGGTGATCAGAAATGGAAAGAGATGATGACCAATTTCTACTCCAAATTCCACCCGAGAATTGAAGATGTAGAAGAAAATGCAGACCGTGCTACCGGAGATAGATTATTAGGAGTAGATCCAAAGACAGGTAAAAATGTTCATGCAAGAATCGGAAGATTCGGAGCGATGATCCAGATTGGAGAAACCGATGATGAGGAAAAACCAATCTTTGCCTCGCTAATGACTGGACAGAATATTGCAACCATTACTTTTGAAGAAGCATTGGAGTTATTCAAATTGCCTTTCGATTTAAGTGAAGTTGACGGACAGCCAGTTTCTGTAGGTGTTGGTAGATTTGGACCTTATGTGAAATGGGGCGAAACATATATCAGTATTCCGAAAGGTGAAGATCCGCTTTCTGTAGATCAGAAACGTGCCGAGGAAATCATCAATGAAAAGAAAATTGCTGATGCTCCTATTGCTACGTATAAAGGAGAACCGGTAACAAAAGGATCTGGCAGATTCGGACCATTTATCAAATACAAAGATATTTTCGTGAATGTTCCAAAAAGATATGATTTTGAAAATCTTTCACAAAGCGATATCAACGAACTGATTGACGCTAAATTGGAGAAAGAAGCCAACCGATATATCCAGCAGTGGGAAAAGGAAAAAATTTCCATAGAAAACGGAAGGTGGGGACCTTTCATTAAGTTTGGAAAGGCCATGTTCAAAATTCCGAAAAAAGCAGATGATACAAAATATGAAGCTGAGGAATTAAAAGAACTTTCTTTGGATGAGGTTAAGAAATGGATTACAGATCAGGATCCTAAAGCCTTTGCAGAAAAGAAAAAACCAGCAGCTAAAAAAGCAGCCACTACAAAGAAAACAACTGCCGCAAAAAAACCGGCAGCTAAGAAGAAGTAATCATTGAAACAAATAAAAACCGTTAACAAAATTGCTAACGGTTTTTTATATGATAAGGGATTCTATCCGAATCTTAAGTTTTTTAAGCTTGGTCTGCCTTATTAATTTACATCACTAATTTCAAGCTTTACTGCTTTTAGAATAAGTGCCACTTCTTCATGATAAAATTTTCATGATATTCTTTGGAAATACCAGTAGTATAATATCCTTTTTTTCTGAATTTCTTTTTTTAAGCTGAGCTCCATTGATAACCATAACATTCCTATGACTTAGTTCTATGTACTCAGAATCAGTATTTCGCACGGAGCAGCTTGTAAAAAATAAAAATATGAGTACAAAAGCTGTAAGAATCTTCATTATTATTTGAGAGGGTTATTCATATGGTAAAAAATTGCAGTCAAATTTTAATTTTTATTAAAACATACTGTGTCAATCCCACTGTCATAACAATAAGTTCCTTTATTAAGGGCTTTTCTTACAGAAGAAAATTGTTCTTTTAATGCCAACTCACGATCTACAATAGACAGCCAACTCTGAATCTTCCCCCTCAAAGGTGTAGTCTCAATTTTCTTTTTGCTTTCAGGATAAATTTCCTCAAAAGAAAAAGATTGAATTCGATTATCCCTTAAAATTTTAATTGTAAAAGAGTCTCCATCCAAATAAACAACCGAATCATCATCATAAGTTGAATCCACAGAGTCAATTTCTTTTTCTTCCAGTACAGAAATAATCTTTTCTACTTGTTCAGAGGAAATTTTTGACTTTTTCAAGATCTCTCTATAATCTCTTTTCCTTTTCTTTTTTAAAACAGTTTGAATGTAGCCAAAGCATTTATTATTCTTTTTCTTTATTAGAATAAGAGTTTGTGGTGAGTTACAAAAATTAAACTCATAATATTTCATTATGCTTGAAGATATCTTCTGAGCAAAGAGAAAATTACTTATTAAGATCAATATAAACAGAATTCTATTTTGCATTTATTATTTTCTTGAATTAAATTTTGTTTCACAACTTTCTTTATTGGAATTCATTTTTTCATAGCCCCAAGATTATTGCTTAGTAAGTATTATTGCTTTTGCATCAGGAATCATTGTTTTATATCCACTAGGGCAACTTGCGATAATATCCATATCTTGCATGAAGACCAGCTTCATTTGGCTTAGATTATTGGGATTAGGAAAAGATAGATACACATAGCCTTTATCATTGCATTCTGCACTAGCGGAATAGTACATTTTATATTTTGCCAATGCTTTATCAAAATATAAGCCTTCAATACTATTTAAATCATTATTATTTAATGAAGTATATAAAATACTTCCATTGCTAGTTTTAACTAACATTTTTCCAATTAAAATGTCCCATTTTCGACCGTTTGGATCTCCATCGTCAATTTTTTTTACAAAATGTAATTCATAAGATCTTCCATCTGTAAACATCCCTTTCCATATTCCTACAAATTTTCCTAATAAGTTATCCGTATCTTTTGCATTAGTGTAGCTAGGGCAAGGATATAAATCGGCCTGGCATTCTGAAAGTTGTTTCAACGAAATTATTTGCGCTTTGCAAAAAACTATACCTAAAGTAAATAGAGTACATATTATTTTATTTTTCATAATAAAGATCTTTAATAATTATTGAGGACAGGTATCATCTATAACCTCTGTTTTAGTAGAATTCAATGTTTTTTTAGTAGTTGTTCCGTCATTATTCATCTTTACCAATGTTATTCCTTTTACATACATTTGTTCATCCATGAATTTAAGAAAATTAATTTCATCAGATCTGTCTTTATATTTTTCAAAATATTTTATATACATTTTATTATATTCATCTTTTGTATTAGTATAAGAGGTTTTTATCTGATTCTCATTTCCTGTAAAACGGATTTGGTAGATTCCCTTTCCCGATACCATTACTGCATAAATTTCTTCTAAAGGTGTGCCATTTTGCAGTGCGAGCGCTACCATCTGGTTGAAGTAGATGACATCTGCTGGAGAAAATATTTTGAATCCAATTCGCATATTTCCATCTGAATCTTCAAAATCATTAGGATGAGTGTGCATATATCCTTTCATATCACTCGTAGGCTCACCTAACGTTAGTGAATTAGCATCTTCTGTAGCAGAAGCGTTGGCTTTATATTCAAAAGTTCCGTTTGTCTTTTCTACGTAGCCTGTTTCTTTTTTTAACCCCAGATTAGATTCTAGCTGGCTTATTTTAGTTTTAAAATTTGAATTTGAGTTTTGTGTTTTCAATTTCTCACAAGGATTTTGAATCTCCGGTGGATCAGGATACTGGTAGCCATCATCAGCTCCACCGCCACCACCGCCGTCTGTTCCTATCGGGGGAAATGTCTTAGGGGTAGTCCCGGATACATATTTGCAAACCGTTTCCGGTCTTATATAAGGTGTGCAGTTCGGTTCATTGTCATTACACCCCACTGTTAGCCATCTTGTAGTACATTCAAAAGTAGGAGTATTTCTAGACGAGCTTTTGTTTTGGGAGCCTGTTTTTTCATCGTAACTGATAATATTAGAAAAGATGGCTGCGTGGAAAAAGTCGATCAGCCCTCTGTCTTCTTTTTGATAGAAATGTACTTTATTTCCTATCCTTACGGCCTCCATTAGAAGGACTACCTTATTGTTTTTAACCACAGGGACCAGTAGATAAGATTCACCGAATTGGCCAAAGCTCATTGCATAATCCCAGTACAGTTCTCCATACCTGTTCTTTACATTCTCCAGATTAGCTTCTCTCAGAAACACCTGCTGTACCTTCCTGATATATACTTCATCTTCTTTCCAGAAGCTTTTTGAAGCAAACTTGGCTGCAGACATATTGGAGGATTGCTGGGACGGGTTTTCAGTTGCAAAATCTTCATTCCGACAGCACCATAGGCTAGACAGAACTGCCAACAGAAAGAATAATTGAAAAATAGTTTTTTTCATAGACATTTGGTTTTTATTGTGTTAAATATAATTTTTTTATCACTCTGATGTGATAATCAATACAATGTTATTCATAATTTTAATTCTATGCAACGACTAAAGTTTTAAAATCCAAAATAAAAGTTTTAAATTTAGATAACAAAAAACAGTAAATTAGCTGAAAATTATTAGAATATGTCTTTAGGAACTAAACTTCGGGAATTGAGAACTAATAGAAATCTTTCTCAGATGCAGGTAGCAGTAGAGCTTGATGTTTCACAAACAGCATATGGGAAATGGGAAAGTGATCAGACTAAACCAGGGATAGATAATCTTTTAAAAATTTCAGAATTTTATGAAACGGATATTTATAATCTTCTAAATGACAAAGAAAGTAATCACAACTTTAATAATACATATGATAATTCAAATGTAAATAATGCTGTTGAGACAGTAAATTATTATGTTTCTGAAAAACTAGTAGAACAATACGAAGCCCGTATCAAAGATCTCCAGAATCGAAATCAGGAATTGAAAGACCTTGCGGAATATTGGAAGAGTAAGGCAGAAGCAAACAAATAGGGATTTTCTGTGTTTTAGAAATTAACAGGAAAAGAAGTGAATTCTTTAAAATACCAGCCGCCAACAATTTGTTGACGGTTTTTTCATGAACAAATAAAAACACGTCTTACTCAGTTCCTGTGTTTTTTGTATGTTTGTTACATCAAGCAATTAATCAATTATTACATTTTAAATTAAAATATGGATTTCGAAGACTTTATCATTTCACCAAGAAATTTCAAAACAGAAAGCTGGCAGATAGGAAATCGGATTACAAAAGATATCAGAGAAGACAGTATTGTTCTTTTGTTCGTATCAGACTATAGAGGAGCAGGCGGAGATGCGGAAGTGCAGGATTTTACGGCAGTAAGAAAAGAATTTTACAAGCTTTCACAGATGGACTTCGAAATTCCGGTTGTAGATCTTGGAGATCTGGTGTCCGGGAAATCTGTTCAGGATACCCATTATATCTTACAGGAAGTGCTGTCGGCATGTCATTATAAAAGAGCCATTCCGGTAATTATTGGCGGATCCAATGATTTTGCTTTTTCATTATTTTCAGCATTGAATTTCCATAAGAAAAGTATCAATTATACCCAAATCAGTAATATTATCTCTCTTCAGCAAGGAGAGACCATTAATGAACATACTTTTTTAAGCAAAATTTTCGGAGCCAAGAATTTTTCCATTAAAAATTATCATCATCTGGGTTATCAGAAACATCTGAATGAGATGGATTCTGTAAGACTCATCAAAGAAGTGGAGTTTGATATTATCCGACTGGCTGAAATGATGAATTCTACTGAAAAGACAGAGCCTTTCTTCAGAAAAGCAGATTTGGTGACCGTAAATTGTGATGCTATTGAAAGCTTTAGTGAGCCTTTTTCAATGAATCCACAGGTAAATGGTTTGAACAAAAGAGAAATCTGTGCCTATATGAAGGAAATCGGATTAAGCGAAAATCTTAAGTCTGTTGGTATTTTTAATTATAATATTTATTCTGAAAACCAGCTGAATCATCAGCTTTTAGCACAAATGCTGTGGTATCTGATCGAAGGAATCAATATCCAGCATTCCCATCCGAAAGAAAGACATTACGAGCTGTTTTATGTTTTGATAGATGACAGGCAGTATGCATTCAGACGTGATACTTTCAGTAATTTGTGGTATTTTGGTGATGATGAAAATATAGAAAACTGCATTCCCTGCTCCAGAAAAGATTTTGATGAAGCTAAAAAAGGCTGGCTGAATGCAAGACTGACGAAAATTTAATGTATGACAAATGTTCCCGCAAGAGTATCCATTATTGTTCCCGTCTATAATGTCGAACATTATTTGACAAAATGCCTTGACTCTTTGGTGAAGCAGAGCCTTCCCGATATTGAGGTTCTTGTTGTGAACGATGGAAGTAAAGACAACTCTGAAAAAATTATTAAAGAATTTGCACACAAATATCCTGACAAAATAAAAGCCTTTACCAAAGAAAACGGAGGTCTCAGTGATGCCCGTAATTTTGGGATTGACAGAGCTAACGGAGATTATATTGGTTTTGTAGACAGTGATGATTATGTCTCCGAAACGATGTTTGAGGAAATGCTTCTTTTAGCAGAAAAACACCAGGCAAAAATGGTAATCTGTAATATTCAGAAAGTGGATGAGAACGGGAAGATTATCCAAAAACTGACGCAGCTTCCCAATATGCCGGAGAAGATAGTGCTTGAAAAAAACTTCTCGGTATTTTCTGATATCAGCTATTTTGCATGCAATAAGCTGTTCAAAAAAGAACTTTTTAATCAGAAAAGATTTAAAAAAGGAGTTCATTTTGAAGATATTCAGCTTATTCCACAACTTTTACTGGAATGTGAAATCATTGCTCAGACTCAGAATTTCCATTACCAGTATCTTGAACGTACTGATTCTATTACAAAAACCCACACAGAAAAAGGACTGGATATATTAAAAGCTGTATCTGATGTGGAACAGATATTTAGTAAATCCCCATATTCCCACAAAAATGAAGCGCTGAAAAATTTTCAGATTTTTGAAGGGGTTTATTCATTTTTGGCCTATCTGGCGTATGTGAAAAAAGAAGAAATATTTTATAGTATGTCTGATCAGTTAGTTCTTTTTATGAAGGAAAGACAAATAAAAATTCAAGATATATTGAAGTATAGTCGTTTTGGTAAGAATTATCTTTTATCTTTGCCTTTGAAGAAAAAGATTTTTTATCTGTTGTTTTTTGCAGGACAGAAAAGATTGATAAGAAAGTTGATTTAGTAAACACAAATGTAAGTACTATTGTTTCGGTCAATAGAAAATGATAATGAAGTTCTTGTAAAGTTCTGTATTGTGGTTTTTTATTTAGGAGATACAAGTGCTGAATAAGAAAAGAATGAAAAATTTTGAATTGTTCTTAAGCGGATCGGGAATACCTATTTTCTACGTAAAAATAGGACTAGGCTTCGTGTTCTCCTTTTTAATTACATTCTTCTCTATTCCTACCATTGTCAAGATCTCAAGAAGAAAGAATCTGATGGATGAGCCTGGAATAAGAAGCTCGCACCTTAGAGAAATTCCCAACCTGGGAGGAATTGCCATCTTTTATTCAATAGGAATCTGTGCCTCTATTTTTGCCTATGAATTATTTGATCTCTATAAATTTTTATTTGCCTCATTAATTATCCTTCTCTATGTAGGAGTAATGGATGATATTGTAGTCATGAGGGCTTACAAAAAACTCGTTGCACAAATTGTTGTGTCTTCCCTGATTGTTATTGGATCTGATATCAGAATCAGAAGCTTATTCGGGATCTTTGGAATATATGAGCTGGAGTATTTCGTAAGTGTGATATTCAGTATTGTAACATTTATTATTCTGATTAATGCATTCAACCTGATTGACGGAATAGACGGGCTGGCAGGTGGTTATTCTGTTATCTGTAGTGCTTTATTTGGAATCAGTTATTATCGCTTAGGAGAATATAACTATCCGTTGGTGGTATTATCTGTTGTTATTATTGGGACTGTATTGGCATTTTTGTATTATAATCTGTCTAACTACCGTACCCGCAAAATATTTATGGGCGATACCGGTTCTATGCTCCTGGGCTTTTTGTTAGCTTTTACATCCATTTGTTTTATAGATATTTTTATAGATAAAAAGCTCATAGATGTTCCAAGATATCACCTTCAGTCTGCTCCTGTAGTGGCAGTAGCCATTCTGATTCTTCCGATTGTAGATACTTTAAATGTAATTATGATCAGGCTTTACAACAAAAAATCCCCATTTGATGCCGATAAAAACCATATTCATCATAAACTGCTGAAATTGAACCTTACCCATAGGAGATCAACTTTTTATATTATCCTTTACTACCTGATGATTGTTGGAGTGGCTTATTATTTAAGACATATTAATGTCAATCTTTTATTAGTGGTGATTATTTCAATAGGTTTTTTTGGTGCTTATTTGCCAGATTTGCTATATCGATTAAGAAATAACAAAAATTAACAATTAAATATTACTTTTGTAAACAATATTATATATATATGATGAAAAACTTTAAATATTTATTTTTAATATTCCCTCTTTTAGTTACCTCATGTATTACAACAAAGGATGTAAGATATTTACAGCCAAGTGAGAGTCTCGTAATTAATGAAGAAGGTCTTGTTCCCTATAACATTCCTGTATACAGGATTACTAAAAATGATATCCTTAATCTTAACATTGTAACAACCCCCAAAGGTGATGCTGCACAGTTTTATTCTTCTTACAATTCCTCTGGAGGAAGCGGAACCGGAGCCGGAACTGTAATAAGCCCCGCTATGTCAGGGGGTGGCTCTGTTGGAGGAGGAGTTGGTGCAACCTCTGGAGCAAGCAGAGGTGGAAATATGAATTTTTACTTTAATGGACTCAAGGTAGACTCCAATGGTGATATTAATGTTTTTGGAATCGGCTATGTAAAAGCAGAAGGGAGAACATTAGAGGATATTAGAAAAGAAATTCAGGAAAAAGTAAATGAAAATTTCCAGGAAGGTAAGTCTGAAGTACGTCTGAATACAGACGGTATCACCTATTATATTCTTGGTGATGTGGAAACTACAGGTCTTTCAGGAGAGAAAGTAGCTCATAAAAATACCCTTACCATTACTGAAGCTTTAGCTATCAATGGTGGGCTGAACAGAACGATCGACAAAAAAGAGATCGTTATCCACAGAAAACTTCCGGAAGGAATCAAAATTGCCAAAATAGATCTTACCCGGGAAGATCTTATGAACTCTCCTTTCTATTATGTTCAGAATGGTGATGAGATCTATCTGAATACAAGAGCAAAAAGCTTGAATGGTTTCGGAAAAGATCCTATTCAGACTTTAACAACAGGAGTTTCGGTCATTACTACAGCATTGTCTATTTATTTACTTCTTAAAAATCTTTAGTCATGATTCCAGAAAGAGTAACCGCTGCAGAGAAGAATAATTCTCAGAAAGAAAAGTATGGGTCATTTGCATTATTTGATTTAGAGCACTTTTTAAGAAGGATTCTTAAGAACTGGTATTGGTTTGTATTTATGTTTTTTATCGGCTATGCACTGGCATGGGGATACAGTCATTACTATGCACAAAATATTTATGCATCAGACCTGTCATTAAGTACTTCCAGTAAAGGAGCTGAGTTTTTACCAACACAGGCTAATCAATCTATCAACTTCATTTGGGGAGATACTGGAAATCAGGATGGACTTTATCTGAAGAAAATGCTTTTATCCAGATCGCATAACGAATTTTTGGTAAAAGAACTTGACCTTTTTGTTAATTATTCTACTAAAGGACTGATAAAATCTACCTATCTGGATAAAGATGACTCACCTGTCTTTCTTCAGATTGATAAAAAACATCTTCAGCAGATTAATTATCCTATTACCCTGATACCCAAAGGAGATGGAGCCTATCAAGTAGTTTTACCCGAAGAAGGAGAATCTACCAACTTATATAATTATGAGATTGAAGGCTTCCAGAGTATCAGCGCATATAGCAGACCCGCTGATAAAATCATTAAAATCAATGAGTGGTACAATTCTCCAAACCTGAGATTCAGACTGGTTAGAAATCCTGTTCCCACTAAAATCAAGTTGGATAATATCATTGTAAACCTGAACTCAGTAAATGAGAGTGTAAATGAAATTGTTTCTACTACAGGGGTTGACTTTGATAAAGAGATCAGATCGATTATGATTATTACCAAAAAAGGATATAATCTTAATAGTACAGTTAATTTCCTTAATAAATCTGTTGCAGAATTACAAAAAAAGAGATTGGCTGATAAAAATATAGTTAATAAAAACACAGACATCTTTTTAAAAGAAAATCTGGATAATATCCGTAAAAAGCTTGATTCAAGTGCGAATGTGCTGAATTATTTAAAAACCTCAGAAAAACTCTATAATATTAAAGACAGAGATGAAAAATCTCTTGAGAAAATAAAAGAGTTGGAAGCTAAAAAAGCAGATATCATAAGCAAAATCAACTCACTTAACAATATAAAAAACACGCTGCAGTCTCAGAATTTTGATAAAATGATTGGAACCAATGCTGCAGGTTTTGAAGATGGCGTATTCTCAGCAACAGTTTCTGAACTGAAAGCTCTGTATACCAAAAAAGCAGAAATGGCTTCTATTTATAAGCCTTCATCTGAGCCGATGAGAGAAATCAACAGGCTTATTGATGAAGCAAGAATGGGATCATCGAATAGCTTAAGAGGATACTATAGCAGATATTATGATGAGATCAACAAAATTGATCGTGATATTTCAGGTGCCAACTCAGATTTAGCATCTTACCCTGAAAAAGAAAGAAGATATCTGGATGCAGAGAGAGGATATAATATGATTGAGGCTACTTATAATAGTCTTCTCGGAAGACAGAGTGATACTAAGATGAGAATGGCTACCAATCAATCTGATATTACAGTAATTGACCCTGCTAAAAACCTGGGGCAAAGAGCAATCGGACCTAATGTAAAGTTGGCCAAGACTGCCATTATCTCCGGATTACTGCTGCTTCCATTACTGTTTATCTTTATAGGTGAAGTATTGGATAGTAAAATAAGAAATATTAAAGAGCTTTTAAGTGCTACGAAAATTCCGCTTCTCGGAGTAATAGGAAATAACAGCAATGAAAATATGCTTACCGTCCTGGAGCAGCCAAAATCATCCGTATCTGAGGCATTCAGGGGAATAAGAGCAAATATGAGATTCTTAATGGATAATGAAAGTGGAAAAGGTAAAGTTATTTTGATTACATCATCCATTGGAGGAGAAGGGAAAACTTATATTTCTATCAATCTGGCATCTGTAATAGGATTAAGTGATAAGAAAACAATCCTATTAGGAATGGATCTTAGAAAACCAAAAATTTTTGGAGACTTTAAGATTGATAATAAATATGGTATCTCAAATTATCTTACAGGAGAAGTTGATATCGACCAGATTATTAACAAGACCAAGATCCCTAATCTTGATGTTGCCACTTCAGGTCCTATCCCGCCAAACCCGTCTGAACTTTTAATGAGCCAGAGAAATATCAGATTTATAGAAGAACTTAAAGAAAAATATGATTTCATTATTATAGATTCTCCACCTGTAGGTCTTGTAGCTGACTCATATGAGCTTATGAAGCATTCTGATGCTAATATTTATGTAGTGCGTCATGAATACACAGAAAAGTATATGCTGAAAATGATTACTGAAAAGTATCATAATGATGAAGTTAATAATTTGGGACTTGTTTATAACGACTATAATACTAAACAAGGCTACGGATATGGCTACGGCTACGGTTATGGATATGGCTATGGTTACGGATATTTTGATGAAGATAAAAATTATAAAGAGCCATTACTGATAAGGATCAGAAATAAAGTACAGGTATTATTCAATAAAAAATAAAGCATTAAACCCTCATTTAATGGGGGTTTTTTCATATTTAAAGTATTTTCATTCTATGAAAAAAAGAATATTTTTGCCACTTTGCCGTTTACTTTATAACAAATTATGTTTTTTTGTTTATTTTTAACTAAACATTAAGATTATCATTAATATAAAAATGTTTTATATTTGCAAAAATTAAATTTTAAAATAACCATAAATCCATATTCTTTTATGAATAAAAAATTATTGTTTAGCTTCCTTGCTTTCCTTGGAATGGTAAGTGTTAAAGCACAAAGAAACGAATTGGGAGTTCGTCTAGGTATGAGTAACCTAGTGGGAGATGTAGGAAGGACAAATTATATTTTACAGAAGCCGTTGGATTTAAGCAGAGCGTCAGATTGGGGCGTGCCATTTTATGGTGGTTTATTATACAGATTTAATTTTAACCCGCATCAGACTGTCAGATTGGATTTAGGATACAACCAGATCCAGTTCAGTGATAAAGCGGCAAAGGAAGATTATAGAAGAAATAGAAACTCATACGGAAAAAATAATGTGTATGAGGCGAGTTTAATGTTTGAATATAACTTTTTCCCGGTAAATAATGAGCAGATCAGCATGCTGAGCCCTTACATCTTCGGAGGTATTGGTGCTTTGATGTTTGATGCTCCGAAAGCGACTCTGGTGAATGATTTCAGAAGAGATGCTGATGGGGTAGCACTGGCTCCGATTAATGAATTGGATTTTACCACTACCACAGATTATTCATTAGGGAAAAAAGTAACAATGCATATTCCTTTTGGAGTGGGTTTGAAGTATAAGTTCAACCATTCCTGGGCTATATTTGCAGAAGCTACATTCAGATATACATTGACGGATCAGTTGGATCATAGCAAGATCCTTTCCAAAGATGTAAAAACTTCTTTTAATGCTGATATTTTGGACCCTGCTACAGGTGGTTCATTATTACAGTCAGGAAATTATTATGCGGTTTCTAAAGAAAGAGAAGCAGAGTTTATTAAAAAGAGAAATATTGGAGATGGAAGATCCAACGACTGGATAAATACGTTCAGTTTAGGACTTACATATTCGTTCGGAAGACCTCCATGTTATTGTGAATAATATGTCGTTGATTAAAGAAAAAATAAATTCTGAGAATTTACCAAAACACGTAGCCATCATTATGGATGGTAATGGGAGATGGGCAAAATCTCGTGGCGAAGAAAGAACTTTCGGTCACAAAAATGCCATTAATGCAGTAAGAAATGCTATTAATGCTTGTAATGAGATTAATATCCCCTACTTAACATTGTATACATTCTCTTCAGAAAACTGGAATCGTCCAAGCGAAGAAGTGAATACCCTTATGAATCTGTTGGTAGAAACCTTGCTGCTGGAAGCAGAAGAAATCTTCAGCAAAGGACTGAGAATGCATGTTATAGGGAATCTTGAAAAATTGCCGGTATTAGTAAAAGAGCAGTTGGAACGTGTGGTAGAACTCACAAAAGAAAACACAAAAGGAAACCTTGTATTGGCTATTAGCTATGGCTCGCAAAATGAAATACTGGAAGCCGTAAAAAATATAAGTTCTGATGTAAAAGAAGGAAAAGTAGAGATAGAAAACATAAACGAAAGTTTATTTGAAAACTATCTTTACACAAAAGATTTTCCTCCTGTAGATTTACTGATCAGAACCAGCGGCGAAATAAGGATAAGCAACTTCCTGCTTTGGCAGATTGCTTATGCAGAATTACAGTTTTTAAATGTTCTGTGGCCGGATTTCACCAAAGATATTTTCTTTCAATGTATTGTTGATTATCAAAACAAAGAAAGAAGATATGGCTTAACCGGGGAACAGGTAAAAGGCCAATAAAATTTTAAGAAAAGAAAGACTCGATAAAATGAAGTTTAGACTATTACCCATCATTATGTTTGCTGCTTCTGCACATTTTTATGGACAAGTAACTCCACAAGACAGCACAAAAGTAAATAATGCTGTACACGCAGAAAATGAGGCAGGAACTTATACTCTTAAAGACATCGTTGTAGATGGGGTAAAAAAATATACACCAGCTCAGATCTTAAGATTTACGGGCCTTACAAAAGGAGAAAGTGTAGACATTCCAGGACAGAAAATCAGCAATGCTGTAAAAAAACTTTGGGATACCCAATCTTTTTCTGAAGTGGAAGTTTATGTTCAAAGCATTGAAGGACAGACGATCGTTCTGAAATTTCACCTGCAGGATCTGAAAGAACTTGGAGAAGTTAAATTTTCAGGAAAAGGAATCGGTAAATCTAAAAGTGAAAAACTGGCAAAGGATAACAACCTTAAACCAGGAACTAAGATTACTCAGAACTTAGTTTCAAGCCTTAAAACCCATGTCCCTAAAGACTACATCAAAAAAGGTTTTGCTGATGCTAAAATTACGATCCAGGATAAAGTAAATGCAGGAGACCCTGCTTTGGTAGACTGGACAATTAATGTAGATAAGGGTAAAAGAATTAAAATTGACCATATTGAATTTGAAGGAAACGATAATGTAACCGACAGAAAACTTAGAAATAAAGCTTTCAAAGAAACGAAACAAAAACGTTTCGGTATCGGTGGAATATTGAAATCCTCAAAATTCATTGAAGATAAATATCAGGAAGACAAACAGAGTCTTATCAGTTATTACAACTCCCTTGGATACAGAGACGCTAAAATTGTTTCAGATTCAGTATGGAGAAACAAAAGAAATAACTACGAAATCAATGTAAAACTTAGTGAGGGTAAAAAATATTATATCGGGGATGTTACATTCACGGGTAATACGGTATACTCTACAGAATATTTACAGAGATTATTAGGATATAAGAAAGGTGATATTTACGATGCTGTAGGTTTCAACAAAAAAGTTGGTGAAGACGGAGGTAAAGAGGATGATTCAGATATTAAATCTGTTTACATGAATAACGGTTACCTTTTCTCTAACGTAACACCGGTTGAAAAGTCAGTGTCTGGTGATGCCGTAAACCTTGAAGTAAGAATTAATGAAGGAGAGCAGGCTACCTGGAATAAAGTAACATGGCAGGGGAATGTAACAACCCATGACCACGTAATTCTTAGAGCACTGAGAACAAAACCGGGAGAGCTATTCAAGAAAACAGAAATTAAGAGAACCTATTTTGATTTAGCAGGGATGTCATTCTTTGACCCTCAGCAAATCGGACAGGATATTCAGCCAAATCAGGTGGATAATACCGTAGATATCAACTGGAAACTTGTAGAAAAAGGATCGTCTCAGGTTCAGCTACAGGCAGGTTACGGTGGTAACAGTTTCATCGGTACTTTAGGATTAACATTTAATAACTTCTCATTAAAGAATTTCCTTAAGTTTAAAGATTTCAAACCAGTACCTCAGGGAGACGGACAAACGTTCTCTGTTCAGGTACAGGCAGGACAGTACTTCCAGAACTATGGAGTGTCATTCACAGAACCTTGGTTATTTGGTACAAGACCAACCGCCCTTTCTGTAAGTTTGAACAACTCAAGAGTAAGATATACAGATCAATATGGAGATGCTCAGAAATTGAATATCTTCTCGGCTTCAGTAGGTCTGAACAGACTATTAAACTGGCCGGATGACTATTTCTCCCTGTATACTGGTTTACAGTTCCAGAAGTACGACTTCAAAAACTATCCATTCCAGTTTGGGGAATCTACAGAAAATAATGGTACTGCCAATAACTTCAGTATCAACTTAGGTCTGAGCAGAAACTCAGCGGGTATTGACCCGATTTTCCCAACTATGGGATCCAATGTTGAGCTATCCGCAAAACTGACTCCTCCGTACTCATTATTTAAGAAGAAAGATTACTCTACAATGTCAGCCATTGACAAATATAAGTGGATGGAATTCTATAAAATCAAGTTTAAAGCAGATGTTTACAATGAAATCATTGGAAAACTTGTCTTGAGATCTTCTGCAGAAATGGGATTCATGGACGGATACAACAGCCAGTTGGGAGCTCCGCCATTTGAAAGATTCTATATGGGTGGTACAGGTCTTTTCGGAGGTCGATATGACGGTAGAGAATTGATCCCTTTAAGAGGTTATGAAAATGCCACTACAGAAGGAGGTCAGGCAGAAGATATTACACAGAAAGGAGGAGGTACAATCTATAACAGATTTACGCTGGAACTAAGATACCCGATCTCAATGAGCCAGACTGCAAAAATCTACGCATTGACATTTGCTGAAGGAGGTAACGTATGGAATTCATGGAGTTCTTACAGCCCATTCCAGTTGAAAAGATCAGTCGGAATTGGTGTAAGAGTTTATATGGGAGCATTTGGATTGATCGGATTCGACTTTGCACTAGGTCTTGATAAGACAATCTCAGGTGATAAGTCTGGATGGAGAAACCACTTCTTGATGAACCAAACATTATAATTACAAATATGAAGCACTTTAAAATAATTTTCACATTCGCATTCCTCTTACTTTTCGGGTTGAACAATGCCCAGAAAATAGGAGTAGTGGATACTAATGAAATTTTAAATAAATTACCTCAGTATAAAGAAGCTGAAGCAAGATTGAATTCTCAGATCGATACCTGGGAATCTGAACTTCAAAGCCTCCAGACTGAATTTGAAAGAAAAAAAGCTGCTTTTGAAAGTGAAAAAGTTTTATTGATAGGTGACCAGCTTAAACTTAGAGAAAAGGAAGTTACCGATCTTGATAAAAATATTAAAACAACAACAAGCTTACGTTTTGGAGCTAATGGTGAAATTACAAAACTGAGAACAAATCTGGTTCAGCCTTTTCAGGATCAGATCTGGGGAGCCATCAAAACAATGTCCGAAAAAAATGGCTTGGGCATAGTTCTTGATAAAAGCAATAACATTAGTGTTATTTTCCTTCAGTCTAAATATGACTACACTGAAAAAGTATTGTCTATTCTATTAAAAGGAACAGATAAGAAGGAAAAAACAAATAGCAAAGGCAAAAAATAATTAAAGAATTAACTTTTGCTATATTTTTAAATCTAAAAACAAATTAAATTATTTATTTACCAGTTATGAAAAAATTAAGTGTATTATTTGCAGCAGTAATGATGGTTGTATCTGTAGGTATGGCAAAAGCTCAAAAAATTGCTACTTTAGATGTAATGGGAGTTCTTAACGCAATGCCGGAGAAAAAGAAAGCAGATGCTGATCTTAAAACATTCTTAGATACTAAACAAGCTGAGATTAAGAAAAAAGCTGACGCAGCTCAAACTAAATATCAGCAATACCAAACTGAAGCTCCTAAGAAAACAGCTGACGAAAACACAGCAAGAGAAGCAGAAATGAAAAAATTAGCTGAAGAAATTCAGCAAATGCAGGAAAAAGCTCAAAAAGACCTACAAGGTAAGCAAGACTTAGCTTTCGCTCCTATTGAGAAAAAACTTAATGATGCAGTAGAAAAAGTAGCTAAAGCTAATGGATATGATTATATTATGGATGCCAACTCAACAGCATTCCTTTATAAAGCAGGACCAGACGCAACTGCAGCTGTGAAGAAAGAATTAGGAATTCAATAATTTCAGCAAATTAACAAAGATTTATAAAACTAACCACCTCTTTTAGAGGTGGTTTTTTTATTTTTGCGGAATGGAAAAAGAAGTATCAACTACGGTTAAAGTTAGGTTTAGTGACTGTGATCCAATCGGACATTTGAATAATGTAAAATATCTTGAGTATATGTTCAATGCCAGAGAAGATCACGTAGAAACATTTTATGGATTTACCTATGAAGAATATACCAAAAAAACCGGCTGTACCTGGATTGCTATTCAAAATGAAATAGCCTATCTGAAAGAAGTAAGATATAATACGCAGGTAGTAATCAGCAGCAAGACCATCGATGTGCAGGATAGAACGGCAAAAGTCGAAATTCTGATGAAAAGCCTTGATGAAAAAACAATTCACGCTGTACTTTGGGTGACCGTTATTTATTTTAATGTTAAAACAAGAAAATCCGAAGTTCACCCGGAAGATATCAAAGAGATTTTTGATAAATTTTATGTAGACCTTATCCAGAAAGACTTCCAGTCCAGAGTGAAGTTCTTAAGATCTCAGAATGCCAAGAACTCGTAGCCTTATTTCTTATGGAAGGTTTCAATTTAAAAATTAATAATAAATAAATGAAAAAAATAGCAGTAATAGGTAGTAACGGACAATTGGGAAACTGCATAAAGAAAATTGCCCCGGATTTTGAACATCTATATGAATTCTTATTTACAGACTCATCCACTTTAGATATTACCAATGAAGAGCAGGTGAATGATTTCTTTTATGATAACAAACCTGATTATTGCATCAATGCCTCCGCATACACTGCAGTTGATCTTGCGGAAAAGGAAAAAGAAAAAGCCTTTGCCGTTAATGCTGATGGAGTAGCTCACCTGGCTCAGGCATGTGCAGATTTTAAATCTGTTCTGATCCATGTTTCTACAGACTACGTTTTTGATGGAACCACAAACCTTCCTTACTCTGAAGATGATTTTACCAATCCTGTAGGTGTATATGGAGCATCAAAAAGAGAAGGAGAAGAACGTGCTCTGGAAATCAATCCAAAAACAATCATTCTGAGAACTTCATGGTTGTATTCCGAATTTAATAAGAACTTTGTGAAAACAATGTTAAACCTTTTCTCCCAAAAAGAAGAGTTGGGAATCGTTGCTGATCAGTTTGGACAACCTACTAATGCAAACGATTTGGCAGAAGCGATTATGAAGATTATCAAAGCACCACACAAAACCTATGGAATCTTCCACTTCTCAAACTATCCGGAGACAACCTGGTTTGAATTTGCAAAAAAAATTGCTGAATTTTCAAAGGCATCAATAAAATTAAATCCATTAACGACTGAACAGTATCCAACTCCAGCCAAAAGACCGGTAAGAAGTACCATGTCTTTAGATAAAATAGAAGAAGTTTATAAAATAGAACCCAAACATTGGGAAAACAGTCTTGAAGAATGTGTTGATATCCTTTCACACTAATACTATTATATATATGAAGAATATAGCAATCCTCTTTTCCATATTATGTATCCAGTTTTGGAGTGCGCAGAATGTTTATATGACGAGAGTTGAAAAAACAAATGATAACTCAGATAAATTCTTATTCAGAAAAGAAGCTGCTGCAGATGCTATTTATTTAGGAGAAGTAGAAGTACAGGGTTTTTCAAAAGATGATGCACTCGTATTTTCCCTGGTATATAAAAAAGCAAAAGAGATTGGTGCCAATACATTTGAATTAAAACCTTTCGAAAATGTTGATGGTACCCCTCAGCCATTCAATGCTGCCAATTATAAAATCGCCTTGTATTATACACCCAAAGAAAAATTAGCTGTTAAACATGGAGAGATGTATATATTTGCCTCTTCTGATAAAGAGCAGAAAATAAGTATCAACCGTAAAGATTACACTGTCGCTCCAAGATCTTTTTTAAAATTAAAAGTTATTCCAGAAGAAGTTTATACAATTTCAACCAGAAAACTATTAGGTTCTACAGTAAAAATTCAGCCTAAAGCTGATGACGATAATGTTTACTTCCAGATTTCATCTTTAAAAGTAAAGCCGGATAACTCTGGAGTAGGAGGTTTAAACCTTAAATCAGGAGATATTATTGGTCTGGAAAAGTCATATGCTGAATTCTTAAGCACTATCTATACAGAAATCAAACTATAAAAACCAGCTATAATAAGTGTATTGTTGGTTTTGACTTAAATAAATTCTAATTTTATAAATTTTGTTTAAAATTTTTCACTCTGCTACCCAGCTCTTTAAGGCTTAATATTACAAAACGGTAAAATTTATGTTAAATAAAGTTGCGTGGTGTGTATGAAGTTTCTATCTTTGCCCCACTGAAAAACGAAAGAATATCAGTAGCGCAGAAGAGCCTTTAGCTAGGCAGAAACAATATTACTTCAATAAGAAACGGACGAAAAAAAACTTTAAAACTTTTTGTAAAAAAAGTTGCCGGTTAAAAAA